>Ga0214543_1006387_pt1 | contig 20988 bp, 12 predicted proteins | sample CNSS2metaG_FD_160094 | JGI IMG/M metagenome (GOLD analysis project Ga0214543, IMG submission 160094) | Root nodule microbial communities from cowpea collected in UCLA plant growth center, Los Angeles, California, USA - CNSS2 | ecosystem: Host-associated > Plants > Roots > Nodule | place: USA...
AAGAATATTCATATAAATGCAATTAAGCCACATTTATATACAAATTATATTTTGTCTTTGGAGAGGAACAAAAATACTAAACTAAAAAAAAAAACTAGGACCAAATTGAAAACAAATAACGACCAAGTTGAATATAAAAAATATGATTCTGACACGTGGCTTGATATTAGCTTGACATGTGAATTTTTTTTAATTAAAAAATCAAATTAAAAAAATAAAAAAATAAAAAAAAATCAATAATGCCACGTGGCATAATATGAACTTGACACGTGTACATTTTTAAAAAAATTAAAAAATTTAAAAAAATTTAAAAAAATTTAAAAAAATTTAAAAAAACATTAAAAAAAATTAAAAAAAAATCACAAAATGACACGTGACAGTTATTGTTCACATCCTTTAACGATTTAGACGGAATTAACAAAAAAAAGTTGATTAAAAAAATATAACAAAAAATAGAACCAAATTGAAAACAATTTCAAAAATAAGACCAAAATAAAAAAAAATAGACCAAAACTAAGACATGAATATTTAAGCCATAAATGAATTATCCGGTCATCATTCTTCTAGGGAATCTTTGGGTCCTTACCATTTGAAAATGACAGTACAAAATCCAGAAGTTAAAATTATACGAAGCAGCCAAAGACGGTGGTGCCCAATTTCCCCACTCCTGTATTTTTGCCAAGTCTTCCTTCCAGACTTTCTACTAAATCGGCTTGATTGAGAATCCCAATTTTTAATTTTTTAGTACAAAATTAATTTATTTTTTCTATCAGATTTTCACTTTTTTCCCATATATCTCTAGCCACAAAAATTGAGTGTTGGTGGGTTGGTTCATAAATCTTTCCCAATTGCAAAGCCAAGTCACTCTCAAGTTTCAACTTTGTTTTTGGGCTAGGGGTGTAAAAGAGGGATGGGTGTTCCCTGTCTTGGCTCATGATGCCTTTCATGTGCAGTTTTTGTACATTTATTGCAAGGGGAGACTTTTGAAGAACTCTTGCAATCACCCAACCCCTAAAGCTTCCACTTTTACCTTCTCCTTTATAACTGGTTCATGTGACTCATCATTCATAGTGTCCTTCTCTCATTCCATTCCCTCTTGACTCTTTTGCCACCCTATTTCCTCCTCCAAGATCTATTTCACTAACTTTTCTATTCAATAAACAACCTATTATGCTTGTTCTTATCTCAGTTTTCACTATACTTCCACCAACTTTGTCATCTCACACTACCTTCTTGTCTCTCTGATTTTTGTCTAGTATCTTGCTCATCATGGCCACCCTTTTGAAATTGTTGTCTCTTTTGGTGTTTCTTATGATCCCAGTTTCATCCCAGGTTGAGCAGCTTCTCTATGCTGGATTCAAGGATGTGGGTGCTGGTAACCTGACATTGGATGGGGTGGCTGAGATACAGAAAAATGGAATACTCAAGTTGACAAATGAAACCAGCAGGTTAATGGGTCACGCCTTTTACCCGTCTCCTTTTCAGATGAAGAACTCCACCACTGGTAAAGTTGTTTCCTTTTCCTCCTCCTTTGCTCTGGCTATTGTCCCCGAGTACCCCAAGCTTGGTGGCCATGGCATGGCTTTCACAATAGCAACTTCCAAGGATCTCAAGGCTCTACCTAGCCAGTACCTTGGGTTTCTCAATTCCAGTGATAATGGTAACTTCTCCAACCACATCTTTGCGGTTGAGTTTGACACAGTGCAGGACTTTGAGTTTGGGGATATTAATGACAACCATGTCGGAATAGACATCAATAGCATGCAGTCCAATAAATCTGCTAATGTTAGTGAGGTGGGTCTCAATCTCAAAGGTGGGAAACCGATTCTAGCTTGGGTTGATTATGATTCTGAATTAAGTGTTATCAGTGTTGCACTTTCCCCAAATTCATCCAAACCCAACACTCCAATCTTGTCCTTTAATGTGGATCTCGCACCCGTTTTTCATGACACTATGTATGTTGGGTTCTCTGCATCAACGGGTTTGCTTGCTAGCTCCCATTACATCTTGGGTTGGAGCTTCAAAATCAATGGACCAGCACCACCCCTTGATCTCTCTTCTCTCCCGATGCTTCCACAGCCAAAGAAAAAGCAAACATCTTTGATAACTGGGGTTTCCGTCTCAGTTGCTGTTATTCTGTTACTAGCCATCGCCATTGGCATTTACTTTTACAGAAAAATCAAGAACGCCGATGTGATTGAAGCATGGGAGCTTGAAATCGGGCCACATAGGTACTCCTACCAAGAGCTCAAGAAGGCCACAAGAGGCTTCAAGGATAAAGAACTCCTTGGGCAGGGTGGTTTTGGCAGAGTCTACAAGGGAACATTGCCAAACTCCAAGATCCAAGTAGCCGTGAAGCGAGTTTCTCACGAATCTAAGCAGGGCCTGAGGGAATTCGTGTCGGAAATAGCCAGCATAGGCCGGCTTCGCCACCGGAATTTGGTTCAATTACTGGGATGGTGCCGCCGCCGTGGCGACCTTCTGCTTGTGTATGATTTCATGGCCAACGGGAGCTTGGACAAGTACTTGTTTGATGAGCCAAAGATGGTCCTAAGTTGGGAACACAGGTTCAAGATCATAAAGAATGTTGCTTCAGCTCTTCTGTATCTACACGAGGGGTATGAGCAGGTGGTGATACACAGAGATGTGAAGGCCAGCAATGTTCTGCTAGATTTTGAGCTTAATGGAAGACTGGGTGATTTTGGGTTGGCAAGATTGTATGAACATGGTGCTAACCCAAGCACCACAAGAGTGGTGGGTACATTAGGGTATCTGGCTCCTGAGTTGCCTAGAACAGGAAAAGCTACTACAAGCTCTGATGTTTTTGCATTTGGGGCACTTCTGCTTGAGGTGGCTTGTGGGCGCAGGCCAATTGAGCCTAAGGCATTGCCAGAAGAGTTGGTTTTGGTGGATTGGGTGTGGGAGAAGTACAAACAAGGGAGAATTCTTGATGTGGTGGACCCAAAACTCAATGGGAATTTTGATGAGAAAGAGGTGTTGGTGGTGTTGAAATTGGGGTTGTTGTGTTCAAATGATGTGCCTGCTGCTAGGCCTAGCATGAGGCAAGTGGTGAGGCATTTAGATGGGGAAGTTGAAGTGCCAGAGGACTTGAAAAAACCAGGAGATATAAGTCAGCAAGAGGGGTTTGATGAGTTCTTGCACTCACTTGCATCTTCTTCCTTTGACAAGATGAGTTCTGGCTCCAATTTTGGAAACAAAGACATGGATAGTTTTATCTCTTTTTCTAATTCACCTCATTCCCTTCTCCACAGAGGAGAAACAAGGTGATTCTGCTGCATTATTCTGAGCAGGGATATACTTTCTTTACTAATCTTTTCTCACTTGAGAAATTTCGTGTGTTTTTAGTTGCCATTATCAAAGTCTCATTATAGAAAGATTTTGGATATGATGAAATGAAATGGTAAAATCTGTTACTCATTGTTCTTATGATGTCCCTTGTTGGTACTTCATATTGTTGTGACAGTATCTGCCTCCTTCATTTCTTAACGTAGTTGTGCAAATCGTATACCAATTAGATTAGCATTTATTTTTCTTGCTTCTTCATTTTTTGTGGCCTAGTTGAATGGGAAAATGTCTTAAGGTTTTTGTTTTTCAATTGAAGTTGCTAACACCGCACGCCATTTCTTTTGGTTGGTGAGAAATGTCTTTGCCTAAAATGGTTTTCTCTTTTTGGAGTGTTTTAGGAGATCACGGTTACTGGGAAGGTGATTTGATCTTTTGTGTTTACTCGGTTGGTGTATTCCTTTTACTGTGTTCGTTTCCTCTCTCAACCGAGAAAAGTTTAAAATGGCAAATAGTTTGAGAAAAAGAAAGTTTCTAAAAATAACAAAAAACGAAGATATAGAGACAATAATGGTTAAGAAAAAAAATGAGAAATCCTTAAACCCAACTTCAAAAAAAAAAGAAAAAGAAAGAGAGAGATAAAAACATTTGATTTTTATAGTGTTGTGTAAAGAAATTTATTTGGTGTAGCTCGGACAAAGACAAGCCCTTTTAGCAATTTTAACTTATCACGTCTTCTTCACCATCCTTTCAAACTAATGTATAAATTATCTTTCTCTCAATTTATAATCTCCATCTTGATGTATAATTTATATCTCAATTTTTTTAACCACTTAAGAAACATATAAAAAAAATACTTAATTTGATCTTTATATCTGTATCTTAGCTTGAAGTTGATGAAAAAAAATACTTAATCTTATCTTTTTTTTTCTTACGGAAATTTACCATCTGTGACACGTACCCATATCTATAGTACAAAAGCTCCAATTTATAGATCTCTACTATGCCATCCTTTATTGCAAGCGATAAATGCGTAGGAAACTGTGATTATTTTTTGTTAAGGTAGGTAGGTGCTCGATGCAGAATATATTAACAAAAAGTGAATTGTAATTTCAGGATTCATTTACATAAAAGTTGGAATATAAATAAACAGAAGTAGAGTAAAATATCTAGGAACAAAAGATAAATCTTTTCAAATGATTGGCAAGAGAAAAAGGAACAAAGAAAAGAGAAACATGTAGAAGAAGCAGAGTATAATTATATAAACTTTTAAAAAAATTACTTCTACTTCTTCTTCACTTTAAAAATGTATATATTTACTTTACCTTCCAATGAGAAAGATTTTGATAAAAAAATTAAAATTAAATTTTAAGTACTTTTAGTTAAATTTTATTAAAAAATTAATTTTATCAAATATTTAAAATATTTTTATTTTTATTTAAGTATTACGTTATTTGATTTTCGTACTTATGATGACTTGACTGTGACAGATAAAGTAAGTTATTTAAATTTAATTAAACATAAAATTAATTTCTGAATATAGAAAATAGAGAATATTTATAAATATATACTTATGATTTTTTTTATTTATTATATTTCTACCTCATTTTTTCCTATCTTTTTTCATTGGCATATATATATAACTGCCTCCAAAGTCATTAAACCATTCCTATAATAATCAAACTCCTACAAAAATAATTGAGGTGGAGCAGCAACAAAAAGTCTTCCTCATGTTTCCATTATTCCTAGGTCATTATTGTTTCAAGGAAAAACACTAATAATATTTCTGTTAAAAAGAGTTTTTACCAAAAAAGTATCTTTCAATTCAGTTTAAGAAACTTTGTTTACTTAAATTCAATAAAATTAATTATATAATTTTTAAATATCAAAAAGTATATATTTATGAAATTCATATTAAAATACTATTTTTATTGATATAAATGTTGTATTTGAACAGACAGGAATAGAGGTTTTATTTTTGTCAAACTCTTGGTAGATTTCCTGTAATTCAAATTAATCAAGCCAGAGATGAATTCATTATCAATGTAATTAAATTCTGGTAATGTCAGATCAACCACCACTTCTGCCACAATTCTTCCAAAGGAATTTCAGAAGGGAAGAAAGTTGACAAATATCTTAAAACATTAACTAACTTAATATTATAAATTTAAATAAGGAATTAAGAGTTTATTATATAAATTTTAAATTTTAATTGTCCAAACATTATATAAATAAAAATATAGAGCTGGCATATCTTTAATTTAAATATTTGATTTTGAAAATTATATAAGTAATAAACACTATATTTTTTTTTCTTGAAATATGTCATTTCATTATTTATTTGATAATCACTTTTAATATTTGTACTTTCAAATTTGACATAATTCTAAAAATACTCCTGCAAGTTACCTTCTCAAAAGAAATAAGCTATGTTGTCATAATCTGTATGAATCAATTTATTTCTTATTATTTATTACTTATCCATGTGAAATGTTCTTGTTCACTCGTAATTTTGAACATTTTAGAGTGCATATTAGAAATCCATTTGCATAATTATAAATGAGCATTCATGCTTTTTTTGAAATATAAAATAAAGAAATAACATTTTATAAAATGTCCACTTAAACTATCGTTTTCAACCCATAGTCAAACACTCACTCCTTTGGTGAACATTATCCCTTCAACAAAAACATTGAAAAAGAAAAAGTTCTTTGTTATATTATAAAGACTAGTCATTTTTCCACAACTACAGCAATATTGCACTAAAATTTAAAAAATGTGAACCCAAAGAGGGGTTAGTGATCACTTTGATAAGAAGCAGTTAAGGTCTTGGTGAGCATTATTTTGGAATGTAGAATATATAATCATTATCCATATGAACCAACTTGTGACTAAAGTAATGCACGATAAAGAGGATATTTTGCTTAAATAGGAGAAAGACACCAATTCAATTGCTTCTACATGCACTCTCACTTGGAAGATGATGTTTGATTAGAAATTTTACTTTTATTTATGTGTACTCTCTCAGTGGAAAATAGTATTTGATTAGAAATTATATGTTTATTTATAGAAAAACCATTAACTTGTTATACTAAGTTATTTTGATTAGAAAGAATGTATTTCATGCATTTTGGGAAATTTTGTAAAAATTATGTTCCAAAAATTCAACAAACTTATCCAGAAAAAATTTCAAAATAAGTAATCTAGAAATTTGGTAAAAAAAAGTAAAATAGTCATTTAAAATTATGGACATAGAGTTTAAAAGTTATAGAGGTGCGGGAAGAAAAAAGCCTATACATAGTTATGTGACTTGAGGCATGTTGGATTCTCATCATTAGTATGGGCTTCTCCTTCTAGCACCATATCATTTTCTTGCTGCACCAAATCATTTTGTTTCCGCAGCCTATCATTTAATTTAATTCCTGTGTTATCCTTTAGTTTTAATTTAATTTAATTTAAATAATTAATGCCAAATACAAATATTTACGGTTACAGATAATATAATATTTATACTTATTCTATTAATATACGAGTATAATCAATACTTATCTGTATATGTTAATTGTGCATAAATGCATTTTTTATTCATTATGAATTTTATCTTTTGTGATACGAATAATTTTGATCTCCTTAAACATATGTATGTTGACCAGGGATGGCAACGGGCGGGGCGGGGCGGGGACGGGTTTCACTATCCCATACCTATCTCCGTAAAAAAAAGTCATCCCCATCCCCATACCCAAACCCAACTGGTATCAAACTTTTGTCTCATTCTCATCCCCACCGGGTAACGGGTGTAATCTCGTACCCATACTCATACCCATTTTCTTAATACTTTAATATTAATTTTAATTAATTTTTATAAAAAATTATAGTAAAGGAAACATAATATTATTAAATATTCAATATTAGGAGTATGATTGTTTCTTCGATATTAAATACTTTGAAATAAATTATAATTGCTTACATTTTAGATTATAATACCAAATAAAATTTGATGAGAACCAAAACATTTATTAAATTTGCAAACATTAATGAAACCTAGTTGATAAATTTAAAAAATATTTAAATTAAAATATATTTTAAATGTTTGCTTACTTCAATTTTTTAAATTATAATGAATCTATTTTTTATACACTAATCAAAGTTATAATACATCACTTGATCAAAATGACGCAAAGAACAAATAATAAACATAATAATAAAATTTTAACATAGATCTTGTATCTTTTGAACCACAATATATGTTGGATGGTGGTAAAAAAATATTCATGGCAATTACATCAAATTTTTATATTGTAGTAAATAAAAATTATTTATACAACTATAGTGAAAAAATTAAAGTATGATTGTAATGAGTTAGAAAATAAAAAATAATTAGATAAAATTTATCGAAATAGTAAATAGTATTATACATGAAGAAAATAAACAAAAATTAAAAAAATTAAAAAATTAACAAATGTGTGTCTTATAAACAATTTGGAGACTATTGGAAGGAATCACACAAAGAAAAACAAATATATAATTAATGGTATGATAAGATGAAAAATATCTTAGAGATCTAAAAAAAGTTTTCAAATATCAACATATATACTCAATGTTTGATAAAAAAATGACGCAAAAAATAAATAATAAACATAATAAAATTTTATCATAGATCTTGTATATTTTAAACTCCAATATATGTTGGATGCTGATAAAAAAATATTCATGGCAATTACATTAAATTTTTATATTATAGTAAATAAAAATTATTTATACAATTATAGTGAAAAAAAAATTAAAGTATGATTGTAATGAGTTAGAAAATAAAAAATAATTAGATAAAATTTATCGAAATAATATTCTACATGATGAACATAAACATAAACAAAAATATTAAAAAATTAACAAATGTGTGTCTTATAAACAATTTGGAGACTATTGGAAGGAATTGCACAAAGAAAAACAAATGTATAATTAAGGGTATGATAAGACGAAAAATATCTTAGAGATCTAAGAAAACTTTTCAAATATCAACATATATACTCAATGATTGAGAAATAACAAAAATTGTTTTAATGAAATAAAAGAGTTCTTCAAATGAAACAAAAATTAATAATAATAAGTAAAGATTTTTTTTTATATTACCTAGTAAATGAAATGTTTATCCTATTAAACACTTAAATTGAGAGTATTAAACATTCTCATGTGAAAGGAAAATATACAATAAATAAAAATATTAAAAAATACTAGAAATATTCAAATGTTAGACATAAATTTTTTTTAATTGACATATATCATTTTAACATAATTACATAAAGGTTATGATAAGATAAAAAAATATATTGGAGATATGAATGAGTTTCATGACAAACCAAATATTTAGAAGAAATAAAAAATAGAAAGAATATATATATATATATAGGGTTACTTAATTAATTGTGAATATTTTAATAATTGAAAGGAGGATGAAGATATGGCGGGGACGGGTATTATGGCGGGGATATATTCATCCCATCCCCATCCCATACCCAAACGAAAAAATCGGAGATTCTCCATACCCATATCCATACCCAGTTAATGCGGGGATTCCCCATCAAAACTGGGACAGGTTCGGACAATACCCACGGGAACGAGTTTATTTGCCATCTCTATACCTAAGCTAATTTTGGTCAATAAATTTTTTATAATTTAAAAACGATTTTGGAAAAGAAAATATTATTCAAGCAATTCCTATATATAATATTATCTTTAAAAGTCGTATCTTTTTTTTTTGTCTCTCCTCCACTACTAGCAATAGTACCATCTATGCCTTCGGAAAGGTCTTTAGCCTTACACTCAAACTTAATTATGGTTCTTACTTTTTTTTTTATATTGATGAAACATTTAGCCATCCATGCTCATTACAAACGAAGAAGTTCAAAAGTGTAAAATGTAGAAGACAGAAAATTTGTCGTTAAAAGGGGGAAACTTAATTAATCCGTATTCTAATTCTCTTCTTTTTACATTGTGATTTCTTTGACAATTTGTAACTTAAATCTATGTTAAGAAATAGACTTTAAGTCTAATTCAGCCTTATAAAACCAGTTTGTAAAATAAGATTTGTATTCACTTATATACTATAAAATCATCATATTTATAGTTGATGTGAGATTTCTAATACACTCTCTTCACGCCGAGACATATAAATCTTAAGCATGAAACTACACATTAATGGTTCCAATAGCGGCATGATAGTGGGTGACATAATAGGCCCGAACAACAAATTTTTGGATAGCGGGTAGCACAATAGACCGAATAAACAACAAATATTGTTAGGATAAACTTTAACTCGTAACTCTGATACCATGTTAAGAAATGAACTTTAAGACAAACTCAATCTCACAAAATCAGTTTGCAATTTGATGTTTGCACCTATTTATATACTATGAAATCACCTTATTTTGGGATCTCCAACAACCCAAAAGAATTTTAACAAGGAATACCTTCATTCACCAAGTGTCCCAACTCTAAGTACATTAAAATAATATTGTTAGGAACAATTACTTTGTTTGAGATATTGTCTGGTTTAGAATTCAAAGCTTCATTATAATTGTTTTTCTTAAAAAGTATTTTGGTACAAAAAAAATTGTATTTAAATTATATCTAACTCCGAATCCTAAATGATATGAGACCACATTTTTGTCCTAATTAAAAGGAATTTTGAAGGGTTTAAGGAAGAAAGCATATTTCAATTTTCTTTAACCTTGACTCCTAAGCAATATAGGACTATTGTAAGTTTCAACCCCAAGTTGTTATCATTATATATCTGAGATATTGTCTGTTTTGGAGTTTGGAGTTCCAACACAGTTTTGTACTTTAAAGGTGTCTTAGAGAGATAAAGAGAAAGCTTTAAATTGTCCTTGGTGTGAACCCCTATATGATGTGGGACTATTGCACATATTGAAACAACACCACGTATAGATAACATCCAATTTTTTTAAAATTGGTTATGATGAATATATACATATGTTCCATTTCTTTATACTCATACCACTAAAACAAAAGGAGTTTTTATGTCTATTATTTTTGCCTTTTTACAGACATTCTAGTTTAGATGTAGATTTAGGAGACATAAATTTACGTATGTTATTTTAACAAACATAAATTTACGTCTGGTGTTGACCAACAAACGTAAATTCTTCACATAATTAAAAATAATAATAATTGCACATCCACCGTAGCCACCATCATCTTCCTCCTCCCCGTCTTCATGTAGCTACCATCATCCATGCACAACCTTTGCACCACCAACTCCCACCGCAAGCCACAATGCAAACCACCACGAACGTGAGGAGTAAGCATAGATCTCTAGCTACCATGCACTTGGTCGTTGCAAGGACATCCACAACTAGATCTGAGACCACAAGTACTCTACCAAAATGTAACAACCACACAACACCATTGCATCGCCGTCATCAGACAAACTGCAAAGGGTGAAAATATGAAAAACATATGTTCATGCTTCATCATACATAGGCCAACATAAACGGAGAGGATGAGGAAAATAAGCTTTAATGTTGAAAATAATCGGGAAGAAGAAGGTTTCTCACTAAATCGCACACTATGGAAGAATAAAATGCGAGCTTCAAATGACGAAAATAATGCTGACATCGATAACATTATTCGCGCTATGTTTTTTGTTCGCGCACTTTGAAAGAGAAAGTGATAATCGAATAGACGCTAGGTTTTTTTTAAGCCATTTACGTTTGATCCTTCTCCACCAAACCTAAATGGATCAGACTTAAAAAACGAAATTTACATCTAATGGGAAAGGGTTAGACGTAAAATTTGACAAATTATTTATAAAAAATGTCACCACGCATTTTTCAAGTATGATATCTTCTGGTCAAACGTAAATGGGTTGACGTAATAACCATGTTTTGTGTTAGTACCAATGTAGTAAGGACTTTTGGACCCGGCTGTTTTTGATATTTTGACCTGGTTCCAGAACCGAGACATATTGGGGTGAGGCCAAAAGGGGTGGCTTTTGGTCTCGGGTGCAAATCGAAACCATAGATTCACTTTTTTGTCTCGGTTCTCTGTAAACCGAAGCCATAGAGCAACTTTTATATTAGTGGCCTGTACTATAACGAAAAACAAGGGAAACAACTAGACTGCACCTAGCCACACTTGTTTCGTCACTGTGACACCACCGTCGACATCAGCAACGACCATATTGGCGACCGTCGTAAACACACATCCAAAACCGCCAGGAACAGTGCGAACCACTTGCAGAAAACCAAAACCAACGAAAGGTAGGTGCGAAACCCTTGTGTGAAGAACACTACATGTCGCGCTTGAGCCATTGTCGCCTCCACCGTCACGAGAAGATGCAGCCACCGCAACGAAACCTTTACTTGCAGATGAAACCAGAACCAAAAGCTATAGCACGAAGCGAGACCTATAAAACCCAATCCAAAGGTTGTTTGCGTTGTGAAACCAGGCCGCCACGAACGACGAGCCACCATGTTGCAAAGCAAACGTTGCCGTTCACCGTCCTCGCTGAAGTCGTTTCTATGAACGCAGAAGAGGGAGGTCTCGAACGCTGTTACACGAAACATAGCCACCTACAGACGCGAACCATGACAAGGAAGAAGTCACGCCTCTTAAACCAACTACGACAAAGAAGCGTGATCCTCCACCACAGAACAGTGGTCGTCGTTCGAGAGAGAGAGAGAGAGAGAGAGAGAGAGAGAGAGAGAGAGAGAGAGAGAAGAGAAAACAGAGTGCAGGCGCACGGGGAAGAAGAAGAACAGTGAAATGGTTCAAGATTTTGTGCCCTAAGTAAAGGATATAACATCGATTTTATTTTTAACCGAGGCATAAAACTCTTTTGGCACCGATTTCCTTGACACCTGAGGCCAAACATCGAACGGCTAGTGACATTTTTGAAATTTTGGCCAAGTTTTGGTTTCGGGTCTCTGGAACTGAAGCATATTATGCTTTTTGGCACAGTTTTTTTGCAAACCGAAGCATAAAACTATTTTTGGATTCGGGTGAAAAGTGAACCAAGGCATAAAAGTTTGCAGAAATTGCAAAAATGTTATCGCGCCATTATATGTTTCGGTTCCTAAACAACCGAGACATATAAGACGAGTTAAAAACAAGATTTTGCAGCAGTGTAGTGTACATGTTCTTATAGTCATCATTGTCCTCATATTTGTTTTCGTTTTAAATTATTAGAATAATTATATCTTATTAGGTAACCTAACTTAACTTTTTTCATTGTTTCTCATGTCCTTATTTCTATTTCATATGGAAAACTTTACTTTTTTCTTTTGCTACCTAATTTTGTCTTCTCTCTCAATTATTGTTGGACTTGTTCAATATTTACAAAGTTCGCTCTCTTAAGTTAATTACTTTCCCTCTTACTACAACCTACAACCTTGATTACATTATTTTTATATGCAAATTTTGTTCAAATGATTTATTATATTTAAGGAATTACATATCCCAATTTGATATCAAATAGTTTTAGAGCACACATTTAATTATTTTTACTGATTTTTAATATTTTTATTTATCTTTCATTTTTTCGTGCGAGTATATCTTAATTTTAGGTGTTCAATTATGTAAAGTTTATAATGTATGTTATTTTGACTTTGAATAATTGATAATATCATATATTTTCTTTATGTAATTTTTAATTTTTATAAAATAAATTATTTAATGGTATGGATACCATTATCCAATGAACAAAAGTTGCATACTCAGATTATATATAAGAATGACAATAAATTTTACTTCGGAATGAAATGAGATAGTCAAATTTGTAATCATCTTCCCCATTCACTAATAACCAGTTGTGTAGGAAGTGCTTTCTCATATTTATTGAAAGGAAATGAAAAATATCTTATCTAAATTTGACTACTATAAAAGCTCAAATTTACCAAATTGACGTTTACAAAACATGTAGATCTATCTCAACTTTGTTGGTATATAAAAGAACACCCAAATTAGAAATTTATCATCAAAGCTAGTTCACAAAAGCAATATTAATATATGTACCAGATTCTTAAAAATTTCTTCAAAACCTTTCTTTTTCATACCTATAACTAAAACTAGTATTAGTATCACCTTAAAAATTATATTACGATGAATTTTAAGTAATTAACAATATAATCAAACTCTATAGTAATAGTACTAAAAGTTAAACTAATTAATAAAATAATCACTTGTTTGAAATATTAAAATCATTTATTTGTTATATTTGAAAGATTTGAATAATACAATTAGGATTTGAAATATAACATTTGAGAGATATCAAACATTATAAAAAAAATATAAAATAAGTATGTTTAATCTTACGACTGCAATACAAAAAGGAAATCATGTGGTAATAAATTATGTAGAGAGGAGCGATGTACAAATTGCCCAGATCACTGCATGGAAAGGACAATTTACAGACAGTGGCCAATTAGCAGCATAAAAAAAATATAATATATATATATATATATATATATATATATATATATGGAAAATAGGTTTAAAACAGTTTTTATCTGTTTAGGGCTTTATCATAGGTAAAAAATGAAAAGGACTTATCAACTGCCCCTCTTACAAGGCTACCAAGATCGTAATATTATTTTAGTTATTCCTTATTAATTACATTATAAATTCAACATCTACTGCTCAACATATACGCTATTTTTTGTCCCCTGCCTCGCTAAAAATTCATCATTTTATAACCATAATTTTAAATCAATATCCATAATGTTAAGGAAAAATTAAAAAAAATCTTCATCTTCTTATTCGTCAACTATAAATCATGATTTAAATTCAATTAAGTCGACTTTAAAACTCCACAAATCTCTTAATTATAACGCAAAACTCTTAATTATTTTGGTTTGCATATACTTCTCCATTTTATCCAAGTGTCTAATCCAATTTACAATTTTTAATAAGTTGCGTATTGTTCAATGAACCAACCTATTAACTAGTCAAATTAATCTTGCCATGATTGTGTATAATACTCTTTTCTACAAAGAAATTAAACTCTTAATATTTATAAATCTGAAATAGTATCTATAATACGATGTGAAGATTATTATTGTATATGTATAGTTTAAAATCACATAATTATATATATAATATATATTATGTTAAATTTGATAGCAATGAAATAAAATATATGGAGTTTTTTTAAGGTGGGTGGTATTTATGAGTAACGAGCAGGAGCAATCTTTGTCTCTCTCTGGACTTAAAGTATAGTCCTTCTTTCAAATATGCAAGTCAAGTCAATTATCGTTGTGCAGGGCTTCCAGAACATCAATTATTGCGAATGGGTTACCATCAAACCAGATATCATTGCCTTTCCATTTTTTTTTTTCTTTACTTCATTCAAAATCTTCTCCATTTAATTTAATTTTTTCTTTAATTGGCAACAACCTCACAAAAAAAAAACGAAAAAGGTTATAGCTAACATTAATCGCATCAAATAATCGGTTAAGAAAAAAAAAAGCATGAACATGTTAACTTCTACTTTTTAAAATATATCATATCCTTAAATTTGAGTTTAAATTTAGTCTGCTCATACAAATTTCTACGTGACCATTTTTATTTACATACATCATCTAAGATATTTACATTTTTTTTATCAGTAAAAAAAGTGATCTAAGTAAATATAAAAAAGAGAATATGATCCAAGGGTTTCCACCCTTAAAAGGTTATTTCTACCTCACCATCCCAAAACACCTCATGTAAACTAAATCCCTAACACGTGATAATCCATTAGTTATAACAAAGTAAAGCCACACTAATATTCTTATTTACTGACAGAAATAAAATAAATCTTTTTCATATTTTTTAACTACAGTTGTTTTAATATATATATATATATATATATATATATATATATATATATATATATATAACTTTAGATTATTAATTTAAATTTTGATGGACGGCTTTTACTTATTTAATATCTTTAAAGTGAAAATAATATATGAGAACACGCAAGTTTGAGAATCCAAAAAATAAGTTTATTAGAGATCAGAAATTGTTAAAACAAAAATAAAAGAAATATTTTGTATTTGTCAAATGATAAAAAATAAAAAAATAAAAAATTTATTAAAGATAATTATGTACTACAAAATATCGTCTCAATTCATCTCATTTCATTTTATCAAAAATGTGATATGGTTTTAAAGAGTAAAATTTCATTTTTGAAAAAAAAAAATGGTAGAGTTTTGGAGAGAGTGTCCCATTGGAGTCACACTCTTTAACCATTCGGCCATGGATGCTAACTAAAGAAAATATGCGCGTTTATTATATATATATATATATATATATATATATATATATATATATATATATATATATATTATGAATAAAGTTACAAATGTTTTATGATGAAAATGTAAGATATGAGGATCATAATGTTTATATTATTGATCAAAGTATTTTGTGTACATATTTAATTTTTTTTTAGAACACTAAAGTTAAGAGCTTAAGTTGATTTTAGACAAACCAACCATAAAAAATAATTGAAATTGTGATGATTTTAAGAAAATATTATATTTTGATTTTGATTTTTTGACTTTTATTCTTCAGAGACTTTTAATTTAATGTGAATTATTGACTTGTTTAAAAAATATATATACATTAATTAATAATTCATAATTCATAATAAACTACATAAAAAAATAAAGAATGAAAGTAAAAAAAAAAATGGAAGTGATATTATTATTATTCTGAATTTTATAATATCTTAGAGCACATTAAGGTATATGCAATTATTGATGTAATTTGTATTATGACATAAGATATAAGATGTAATTACCGAATTGATATTTACACACTTAACGAGAAAAAATATGATAAGAAATATTTGGTTATAAAAACTAAATTATAGTATGAATATCATTAAAAATATGTAACTAGTCATATCTAACTTCAATAATTAAAAATAACATTTATTAATCTTAAAGTAGAATAAAATAACATATTTTAATTGGAGGACCAAAATAAACATTACCCTAATTTAAACTGGGAAAAATATACTTAATTTAAATATAAATTATTCAACTTATTTGTAAAAAGAAAATTATTGAAGGATTATCTTAAAGATTGATATAAAAAATAAGATAGATTTGAAAATGATATGCAAGGTGGTGGGACCTAGTGTGTGGTGTGGCACATTATCTTGCTCTGATGCATCTCATCTCAATATATATAATAGAAAAGGATAATGAGTGAAGGCACACTCACACCTGTCACAAAATCTCTTGTGCGAAAAAGGTAAGGCAGGTGTCAAAAATTATGTTAATTTTTTATGATAATTTAAAGAAAAAAAACGTATTTAATCTTATAATAGTTTTTAATAATTATATATTCAGTACTTGTTCCGATAGCGACAAATTAAAAACAAATCTTTCTATCATGTTAAAAAAAAAATAGAATTCATTTTTTAAATGACATTTTTATTTTTTTAGAGATAAATGAATAAAGATTTTTTTTTATAAAAAAATTTACTTTTACCTGTAATATTAATGTTTTAATTTCAAATTAATTAGATTAAGAGATAATATTGTATAATAAAAGTCGACATTCTGAGAGCATATTATTCTTAAAATTGTATTAAGATCATTCACAAGTTACAAAAAGAAAAGTAGAAAAAAAAATGTTATTGTGCTGAAAGATGAAAAATAGAATACTTATTTAAAATCTGGTGATAAAACTGTTATCTTTAAAAATAAAAATGATATCTTTAATGCCTTGAAAAAAATTCCTTTAAGAAAAATATAATTAAAATCTTTTTTATTCTCGCTTTATCATATAAAATTAAAAATACTATAATTTAAAATTTTACAACCTGTGCTATTAAAATAAAGTAAATAATATAAATTAGATAAAAAACGTTTTTTTTTTTATCAGAAAAGAAAACGTAAGGGCTTGCTTTTCGCGTGTGAATAAAATAGTGCATGAAATATAATGTAAGTGATAATTTAATTTGGTTTTATGTTTAAACTTTAAACCCATTAATTATATTTTCCTTCCTCCACCCCAGAGAGATTAAAATCTCTTCCTCCTTCTTCGAATCCTCCCTTCAAGATATATGTGCATATGGATTGAGTTTTTTCGCATGAGTTTATATACGGAGTTTATTGGTAGTTAGATTTTATTATTCAAGCGATTAACGAATTTAAAAAATATTTTATTTCATTCTAAATTTTAAATCAAATTATGATTAGACGAGTGATTTTAGGTTGTAGAAATTAGCTTGCATACTTATGATATTTGGTTACCAATTTATAATTGTTGAACAAACGAAATTAAGAATTTTTGTGGTAATAGTGTGAAGTTATATATAAAATCCTAGAATTTTGGTATTGGTGTAGATTTAGTTGATTTTTTGTGTAATATAAATTATGTTAATTAAATGGTATAATAGATTAATAATGATACTTCTTAATATGGCTATACATTATTCCATGTCAATATATGTGAATATGATTTCGGTATACCATTATATCTTTATATATGACCATATTAAATTGTAAATGGATTTAGAAGAGTGTAATACCTCAAATAAATTGATCAATACATTTTAAAATATGATTATATTTGTATATTATTTCAAGTTGTGGAATTGTAAATTTCTCAAGTTGTGGAATTGCTCGTTGTTTAGGATAAAAACAGTCTACAAGTCAAAAAAATTGAGTTAGGTTAAGCAAAAGGTCAAGATGATTAGGTTTGGACGAAGGTCGAGCTGAGTTGGTTGGACGGTCCGAGAGTAAGGTCAAGTCGGGCCAACATAGGAAGAAGGTCTAGCTAGGCCGACCTAGGAGGAAGGTTGAGCCCAACCAACCTGATATGAATGTCGATTAGGGCCAACCAAGGACGAAGCTTGAGTAGGGTTGTCCCGGAATGAATGTCGAGCCAGATCGACCCGTGATGGAAGTTGAGCTTTGTCGGCCCGGGCCGAAGGTCGAGCAAATAAGTTTGATCTGAAGGTCGACCTTAGTTGGGTCGGTCTAATATAAAGGTTGAGTCGGGCCGAGTTGAGATGGTTCAAGCGAAAGGTCTAGTCGAACAGGGCCGGATTGAAGGCCACCTGGGTCGAAGGTCCAACTGGGTCGGCTTAGGTCGAAAGGCGATGTAGGGCTGACTTGGACCGGCTCAAGACAAAAGTCGAGTCGTGTCGGACTGAGCTGAAGGTTGGGTCGGGTCAATCAGGGCTAAAGGTTGAGTTCGGTTGGACCAGGTCGAAAGTCGAGTTTACCTAGTCGAAGGTCCAAAGGTCAAGTTTACTTGGCCGAAGGTTGAGGATTGAGCGGAGGTTGGTCCTGTCCAAAGGTGTGGTTGAGCCTATCTACGTCAAATCGATCGAGGTCAAATATGCTCAGGTCGAACCAACTGAGGTCAAATAGACTCGAGTTGACTTGAACCAAAAGTCGAGACGAATTGTTCCGAATTGAAGGTCAAGTTAAGTTAAATTAGACTCAAAGGTAGAGTTGAGTTCACATTAAATATAAATTAAATTGATTTATCCAAAAAAAAATTAGAATCTAAGATATTAAAAAAATTTCATTGAAACAAATTATTTAATTAATCAAAAGAATTCAAGTAATTCGACTACTAAATATTTCAATTTATTAAAATTTGTTAAAATCCCTCGTCAAAAACAATGTAAACGAAATCAATTTTACACACAAAACATAAAATTCACCAAGCATGATCAATTTAAGAAAAAAAAAATTATAATGTTAAAAAGTTGTATTTCTTGACTTTATATTAAATTATTAATATTTATATAAATACTATTTCGAATATATCTTGCAAATTGTTGTTGAATTTTATTAGCAAAATTGTTGATGTTATTGAATGAAAGGTGGACAGTGAGGAAGGCATAATATAACCTTGTATGAGTATAATGTGTATTGAATTATGAAATGAATGGATAATATATATCCAAACTTTTATTGATGACCAAATCACATTGAAGGTAGTCTTAAGTGGTGAAAAGTGGATGAAGACTCTTATCACTTATCATATAGTGAAAGGGACACTAAAAACTAAATGAGTGTGTAAGGAGCTACCTTCATGGAGACTTTGAAGTGCAACAAAATAGAAAATCAAATTCAATGATTAAGTATACAATAATATATTATTAATATTGGTCTTATATATTCAAATTCAATACAATCTTTCAAAATTCATATATAATAATGTCTTATTTGTTTTATGGTGCTTTTGGTAAATAAGTATGATAACCTTATTAAATGAGTAGTAAAATTTTCCTTAATAATAATAAAACTGTAAGACTTTTATTATTATTATTTTTTTGTGTATGTGTTATCTTTGAATAGTGATCATATTTTTTACATGGGAGAAGATAATAGTTAAGATATTGGACCATGGTCATAATAATTGATGAGGATATATGTTTCAAATTTGTTTTTATTTTAAATAATTTTATATTTAAACTAATTTTATATCTTCTAAATATTAATAAAGAGTTGAAACCATCATTTCTTTTTCAATTTTTACGGTCAATCTTATAACTTCAAAGTAGCAGAGTTAAACACAAATTTAATTACTTCAACAACATGTTAATTTTTTATGTTATTTTTCCAGTTTTAAAATTATAAAACAAAAGAATCTAAGCCAGTTAAAAACGCATTGGAATGAGCCATGAGGATTTGAAATTAATTTTTATTTTAACTAATTTGACGATATTTTAAAATAAAAAGATAAAATTGTTAAATTATTTATATGTAAGTGGGATGTCGGTGAAGGTGGTCCAGTCAAAAAGAGAGTGGTGACGTATGTCTAATGCGTTGTGAATGAATGATTGATACGATGGAAGTTGTTTGTTGCGTACCCAACTCAACACATTTTTTCTTCGTAAACATTCTTTTCACACCAAATCTGTTTTCTACCCCACCAATATCAATATATCAAAATAAGTTTACTAATTTTCCTCAAATCCTTACATTTTAATTTTAAAAGATAAAACAAGAGAATTAAACGAGCAAAAGATAAGTAAATGATTAAAAATTAAACTTTAAACATAACACAATTTAATAAAATATGTTTATAAAATCAGGTTTGTATTATATATATATATATATATATATATATATATATATATATATATATATATATATATATATATATATATATAAATGACAAAAAGACTCGTGATCTCGGATATTCGCGAATAAAACCTGTGGCAAATAGTTAGTATCCGCAAGTAGCGGGTAGCGGATATTTTAATATCCGCTTATAAACGGGTTGGGTGCAATATCATACTATCCATACCTGCGAATACCGTTATCCGCAAAAAAATTAAAATTAAAATTTAATTTATATTTTATTAAGTTAAATTTAATTAAAATTAAAATTAGCCGTATATTTTATTATGTTAAATTTAATTATAATTAAAATTTAATTTAATTTAATTTATTTTAATTTAATTTTTTATAATTTTATATTAAAAAATTTTATAAAATATATTTTTTTAAAATATTTGTGGGTATCGGATATCTATATGTACCCACAAATTTTAAAAATATCCGCATGTATTTTTAAGCGAATATCCGACAGATAAATAGACTAGTAGCGGGCATTTTTCTTTTGCAGGTCGGATTACGGGTAGACACTATCCATATCCAACCCAACTCGTTGTCATCCCTATATATATATATATATATATAT
>Ga0214543_1006388_pt1 | contig 20984 bp, 14 predicted proteins | sample CNSS2metaG_FD_160094 | JGI IMG/M metagenome (GOLD analysis project Ga0214543, IMG submission 160094) | Root nodule microbial communities from cowpea collected in UCLA plant growth center, Los Angeles, California, USA - CNSS2 | ecosystem: Host-associated > Plants > Roots > Nodule | place: USA...
CTCGCGGCGAAGCGCGGCGCGATGGAGAAGTTGATCGCGGTACGTCCAGCGGAGTTCTCCCGCTTTGACAAGAGCGTTTCGGAGCAGAGATTGTGAGTCGACGAGGGCTAGATCCGCGAGGCGACGGAGGGTGTTGGAATCCCCATCCACCACCGCTTGGAAGCGGAGCCCGAAGTCCATGCAGAATAGGCGCGCTACCGTCCCATTTCGCGCGGCGAGCCTGGATACGAAGCTCATCGGCGTTTCGTCGGCGGCATGGAACGGAACGGTGAGCCGGAGCGGGGTCATGTTTCCTCCCGCCGGCGCTCGGGGGCATCGTCCGGTTCGTCGTCCTCATCCTCGGGCCGGTGCTGAATGATGCTGGTGTCGATGCTGGCCCAATGATCGACTGCGAACGGATTCAGCTCGACAGGCTGGAGCGTCCTGGCGGCGTAAGCGTCCGCAAAGTCGTCGATCGTTACAACCTTGCGACCGGCGCGCACGCAGACGTCGATGGCGAGGACTGTAAGTTCCCAAAATAGACCGAACTGCCGCGCCCCGGCATGACGTAGCCGAGCTCGGTTTTCGGGCTCCCCCAGGAGGGCGAGATTCACGCCTCCGAGCTTGGAATACTGCTTGATGCCCTCGTCGAGATCTTTGCGGTTAGCCTTCAAGTCGATAGGCGCAAATTCCACGAAACGCGTGCGACGCGTAAGCGTCACATGGGCATCGAACGCAGTCTCTGAGCTGCGCTTCCTGGACTTCGACAGGAAGTCATCCTGAAACAGGCCTTTGAGCCGGGGCAACCCTTGGAATATGATGTACAGGGGCCAGGTCGTATCTGTCATAAGGCCGGCAAGGGTCTCGACGAGCTGTCCACGCTCCGTATCATTCCTTTGCTGCACGATCCGCTGCGCTTCCTGGTAGTCCAGGAAGAGGACGCTCTGTTCTTCGAGCTGGATGCGCACTTGCGGCCAAGCTTCGCTCTGGAGCAGCTCACGACGCGCTCCGTAGCCGTTGGCGCGTAGGGTCGACATGCCCAGTTGTCGTGACGTGCAGGGCGCCTTTACCTGCACGGAAATGAGAGGACAGCCGCCGGTTGGCTCCGCATAGTTGGGGAAGAAAGGGTTGTCCCGGAGGAAGTGCTCCATGGCGGTGCTCTTGCCAGCGCCGCTTTCCGCGATGATCGCGAGAGCCGTTCCTTCTCGGCGATTCCCCGCAGCGGGCGGACGGGATAGGTTCCGCCGCTTCACCGCGTTCTCGATCATCATCTCGACTTCGAGCTTGAGCCTGTCATCGCGCTCGGTCTCCACGTAATGAGCCTGCAGCTTCTCCATGAATTCGACGTGCGAGCGGGTTGCAGGCCCGAGCAGCTCGCGCCACGCCTTGGTCGGATCAGGATTCCGGGCGGCAGGCTCGGCGTTGGGTTTGCGCCCCATGAGCTTAGTCCCTCGCCGAGAACGTGCGCTTCAGGCCGGGGCGACGGTTGAAACCTGAGTGCTTGGGTGCCTTGGCTGCCTTTCGCGCGGTCTTGGGCGTAGTTCTCGTCTGCCCGGAGGCGGGAGACCTCGGCGGCCTCGAAGCGGCCCTCGGCGCCTTGGAAACGGGCTTGGAGGGCTTGGAAGTGGCCTTGGTCGGTTTGGCAGCCGCCTTGGTCGGCTTGGACGCCGGTCTGGATCGTGCCGCCGCGGACCGACGCCCCGGCACGCGGGTACGCCTTGAATTCGCGGACCGGGCGCGCCGTCCGGCCGGAACCGATGTCGTCACCGGAATGGCGGTTTCGTAGACGTTCACAGGCGGCTCGGCCTCTGCAGGGTCTTCGTCGTCCGGGAAGTTTGCGAAGATCCGCATACTTGCCTCGGCAGCGAGCAGTGCTTTCCTAGCCATTGGATGATCGCTGATCTGTGCTCGCTTGCGTCCGATCTCTGCCGTTCGTTCGATCTCGAGGATCGCGGCGTTAATGATCGGTCCGGTGACGGTTCTGACCGTCTTGGCCATTTTCTTGCGGATCAATGCCTCGGCCGCGATCCACGTTTCCGCGTCAACGCCATGGAATTCTTTGGGTGCGGGGACCGTGAGCAGCGATGCGCCTGTCCGGACCGACATCGCACCCAAGTTGGGAAGGTGGACGCGACAAACCACCTCGGCGCGGCCGACCTTCAGGAAGTGTTCGTGGAGGGCACGCGAACGATACTGTATGTTGAGGAAGCGTATGCCTCCCGGCCCTAAGACGCGTTTGATGTCAATCCCAAATACATTTCGCTGCTTGTGCGAGTCGGGCGCGGGGAGGATCCCATGCTTCTTCGCCAGATTAAGATAGCATTCGCGGGGCGTTTCGCCGCCCAACGTCTTGCGGGGAGTGTTGTGGTGACGATCAACGACGTGCCGCACCAGGACCCGCCCAATCTCGTCGACGTAGGTGCCGGCACGTTCATCGGGGTTGTAGTCTCCTTTCGCCACGACGTTGCTGAAGGTGCGGCCTTCGAACAGGGAGACCACCTTCTGGTCGAGGGTGCGAAACATCCGCTCAACCTTGCCGCGGAGGTGGGGCAATCCTCCGGGAGTGATCTCCCAGTCGATCCCCAAGTCGCGGAGGATGGCCCGAACCTGGCCGTTGTTGAACGCCGGGCCGCCGTCGAAGAACAGCATCTCCGGCGTGCCGTAGATGTCATACGGCGTCTTGCAGCCAGCCGCGTCGGCGAAGCGCTGCTTGTTCGACACCACCATTTCGATCAGGCGGATGACGCTATCGACCGTGGGCCTCAGCGAGAGCGTCATGCCAAGGATGCAATCGGTGCGCCGGCAGATGGCCACGCCAAGGATCATGCGGACCTTTTGAAGCTTCCGGCGGTAGCCGCGGTTGAGCTTCGACCAGACCCCGACCTTGCTCAGAATGGTCCTGAGGCCGACGGTCCAGTGGTCCATTTCGACCTGTTGCAGCGGCCGCAGCACGTCCGGCATTCCCTCACCGTAGGCGCGGAACTGCCTCATCGCCTCGTCGACGCCTTCGCGTCCCGCAACCTTCTCGAATTCGTCGATGTTGGCGATTTCGCGCTTGAGCCGCCCCCATGACGGGACCTTGATGGGCGGCAGCTTCTTCTTCTTGCGGGCGGGATTGAGCACGAGCTCGATCTCGGCCTTCATCTTTTCGCGGATGCTGTTGATGCTCGGTTGGTTGCGGGACAAGTAGCCGCTCGAGTATTTCCGGATCAGCGCGAGCTGCTCATCCGTCAAGCGCTCCTCGCGGTTCCCGCTCTTGTAGGTGCGCGAACGCAGCACCAGCGGGTCGCGATCCGCTTCCACGTACATGTTCATCCACTCCCGCAAGGCTTTCGGCCCCATGGGATCGAAGGTCATCTTCAGCCGTCCGCTGCGCTTGCGCCGGCCATTGTCTGTGGTTCTGCTCTGTCTGGCCTTGATGATACGGTCGATCCGGCGGATGACTTTCACCATCGGACCGTCGCCGCGGGATACGGTCTTCGGGTACTTTTCTTCGAGCCGCTCGAACTCGAGGATAAAATCCTCCTTCCACATGATGAGCTGGCGCTCCTCAAAGGGAAGGTCGTTCATTTCCGAGACGTCTGCGCGCAGGCGGACTTTCGCCGCTTCGGGCGAATACCAGTGACGGTCATGTCGGAAGCCGGCCTTCTTGGCCTCCGCGCGCATCTGGTCGTGCGACAGCTCGCGCGTGATCTTGTGGTTATGCGCCGCGCGGAAGATGTGCCCGTCGTCGTTGCTGGCAGGGTCCCAGACCCAGTCGTAGTCGTGCGGGGGCGCGAAAATGATGCGATCGAGGATGTCGAAGCGCATCCGGATCGGCTGATCGAACGCTCCGGGCCTGGGAGCGGGGACGTTGCGATGCTTCGCCATGCGTCAGCCCTCCTCGCGGACGGGCGCGACGATGGCTCCGTCCTCGATCCGGCGTCGCTCAGTCATGCGGAGGCGGCCGGCGGCGATGGCCCTCACGACGGCGTTGAAGCCGTACCCGTTGATCCGCGAGCGGAAGACGAGGTCGGCGATCGGCGCCGGGCCTTTCATCCGGCCGATCAGACGAAGCATCGCTTCATCATCTTCCGGATAATGGTGACGCGTCACCGCATGCATGAGGTCGGCGTTGTAGTGATCGGCGGCGGTGTACATCCGCTCGGTCATGACCAGGAGATCATTGGCGTCGCGAGGCGATATCTGGCGAGCCAGCAGGGCGTGAAGGGCGCGGATCCCCGACCGCTTGACCAGGGCTTCCGGCTTGAAGTCGACAGCAACCTTGGTGCCGCCGGTGCGGTGGACCTGCAGGTCGAAGGTGTGGATGCGGACCTGGCCGTCCTGGTCGACGTACTTGACCTGGGGCGACTGCTCGACCACCCGCAGCGTGTCCGGCCGCGCCCTCAGGACTAGCATTCCCTTGCGTTCGGCGCGTGCCTCGCTCTCGACGGCAACGCCGTCGACAACCGTTACGCCCCGGGACGATCCTTTCGACGCGAATTTGAAATGCCTCAGTCCGCGGCTTTTGCCAGTGGGGGCCCACCACTCGCCAGAAACGGTGGGGGGTCGCACGAAGCTGTTCCGCTTGAGATATTCTCGGTAGTTCTTGTTGGTCATGGCAGCACGGTCCTCTCAGGCAAAGCTCCGGCGTTCGCCCGAGCGAGCGCCGGGGCGTCGGAGCAGTACGAAAATGTGAGGAGGGCCGCCGACAGGACGCGCTTGCCAGTGCCGGTCAGAGCTGATCAGCTACCTGTGTTCGTTGGTGGCGTCCGGTCGGCGGTTCTTAGGAAGGTTTGTCCCTACCTAGTTTCCTCCTCGTCGGGTTCCCCAGTGATACGGGCGGCGCGGCTCCAGACCGTGCCGCCTTTTCATTGGGGTGGACGGGATCGTGATCTGTCGAATACCTCCTTTCGTATCGCTTTCCTCAGCTTGCCCCGGAGCGATCGTCTCGAAAAGCACGAAGATTTCTGGCGGGGAGGCGTTTCTCCGAATCTTGGTTGCGACGATTGCTCGGGGCCGAACGGCAGTCGCCGTTGGGGAATCCTTGCATGAGCCCTGGCGACGCGGCTTCGCAGCACGGCCCCCCGACAACGCGCCACGAATAGTGAATCCTTGCAGGCTGTTCGACCTCACAAGACCGTGAGGGATCGGTTTCGACGCGGCATCGATCCCAAGGATTGCTCCTGCGGTCGAATTCGGAGCGATGAACGATCTAGGCATTGATCTTCGGAGCTGCATGATCATATCCGGCTGCGCTAGAGCTGCACCCAATCGGCCGTCATGGCCGCCTCGCATGCCCGCTGCAGCAGGGCCCAGACCCGCTGCCGGCGGGCATGGGCGAGGACTTCGAACTCGGCTACGCCGGCCGGCTCCCCGGTCAGTGGGTTGGCTGTCTGCATGGTGATCACGTGATAATCGCTGACATCAGACAGGTCGCTCACGTTCCCGATGTGCATCGTCCCGATCGGCCGCCGGAGCGCGCTGCTGCCGGACGGCCATAGCTCAATGGTCACTACAAGCATGTCGTCTCCTTGAGGTCGGTGTGCGCCCGCAGCGCGGCAGCCGCCGCGGCGAGCCGCTGTACGATCCGCTGCGGCCCGGCGCCGGGACGGAACGCCGCGACGACGTCGTCGAGGTCGAGGTCGGTCGCGATGGAATCGTCGAACTCCCCGGGCGCGCGCCTGGCGAAGCGGGTGATGGCGGCCTTCAGCACGGCGCCGTTGAGAGGCGGGATCCGGATCGTCATGTCGGCGGCGCCGATCAGAGACCGTGGAAGCAGGCTGAGGTCGGCGGCAATGCCCACGACGGAATGGCCGGCCGACAAGGCGAGCGAGACCGAGGCGGAGCTAGTGGCGAAACCTCTTTCGCCGGGAGTGGGGCCGTGCCGGGTCTGCTGGATCCACCGTTCGCCGAAAGCGCACCGGAAGTAGAGCGAGACGGGCATGACCCAAACCGGGCTCGGCACGTGGACGATTACGCATAGCGCTTGGTTATGGCGAAGCCGGCGGCGCTGGTCCGCCGTCGTCGCGGCGTCGAAGGCCGCTCCGACGACGGCGGTCACTGCATCCGGGCGGTCGTCTGGCGGCGCCGCTTCCTCCTCGAAGTCGAGCTCGAAGTTTCCCTCGATCTCGGGCTCGTCGTCCTCGAACCTGCCGAGCTCTCGGTCGTCGACGCGGTCGATCAGGACCGTGCCCTGGGGCTTCGCGCGATGGCCGTCACGTCCTTTCGGGGTCATGCGGATGACGGTGCCGGAGGGGCGACCTCGTGTAGGCTTTTTCATGTGCGGGATCTCACTTGAGTGGGTGGACCGAGCGGCTCGGACGTCAGGTCGAGTTCGAGGAGGTTTGAGCAGGCGAGCGACATCACGGCCGGCGAGGGATCGCGGTCGCTGCTGACCATCTCGAGCAGGCGGCCAAGCTCCATCGGCCCCTCGTCGGCGAGAATCTTGAGGATGCGCAGGCGCAGCGGGACGGGCACCGGTCTATCCCTGTAGGACCAGACCAGGCTGACATTCGATCGACGCGGCTCGGCCCGCAGGTCGTCGGCCGTGACGACGAGCTGCTGCAGGCCGAGATCGCGCAAGGCGATTTGGATGAGTCCTTCCTCGTCCAAGTCACGGACAAGGCGGGCAGGCACCACGTCGAGATGGAAGCGTCCGTCGTCGCGGGCAAGGACGACGGCGTCGACGTCTACTTGCGCGGTCCCAACAGGCGCCGACGGAACGTGAAGGATCGTCCGGACCGCCGGATCGAGCGACGCCTGGACGAGAGCCGCGCGCAAAGCAGGGTGTCGCGCGGGGACCGGGGCCGGAGTCTTGGCGGAGCTGAAGAGGTCGGGGCGGTTGGCCTTGGGGGAGAACATGACGAAGCATCCGAAACCATGGGAAGGGCGGGGCGGGTCTCGGTGTGTTTCTGGTCGGCGTCGGTCATGGTCGGCCCCTTTCAGATCTCGATGATGAGCTTCTGGTCGAAGTTCTTATTTTCCCAGGTGGGTTCTCTCGGCATCCACGGCCCGTACCCTTTGGCATTCGAGAGGATCCGGGTTGCCGCTCCGTCGACCACCCCGTCGAACGATTGGTGGGTGTGCCCAAAGGCCCAGAGATCCGCGGGCCGCAGCGCGCCGCGGCCGTCGTCGGGCGCCGGCACCATCAGTCGCGTCAGATCGCTGCGGTAGGCAGGATCTAGCGCCCGGTCACTCTCCGGCCGTGGCGCCTCTGAAGCCTCTCGCACCGGCGCATGATGCGTGACGACGACCAGGCGGTCCTCGCCGCGCGGCTTACGCATCTCGGCTTCCAAAAATGCCAAGGACTTGACGTGCCGGGTGAGCGCGTGATGCGGCAGGAAGCGCTGACGGTAGTGGTTGCACCGAATTTTCTTGAAGTCATTCATGCGCTCGCCGGCAACCGCCATGCCGCGGTGCGCGTCGCCGTTGATGGCGAAGTCGGTCCAGAGAGTGCAGCAGGCGAATGTCACGTCGCCGATCCTGACGGTTTCGTTCTCCAGCACGTGCACATTGGTGCCTGCGGCGGCCGCCTTGGCCTTCTCGAGCGTGCGGTCGATGTCCTCGCCGTAGGCTTCGTGGTTGCCCATGACGTAGATCGCGTGCCGGTCCGGCACGCGATCCAGCAGCCACTTTACGCCGCGCTCGGCCTTCGGGATGAGGTCGCCGGCGACGATCATGACGTCGAAGAGCGGGCGAGCGTCACCGCCCGGCAGGTCCCAGCCGCGAGTGAGTTCGACGTGGAGATCGGACATGACCCAGAGCTTCATGTCAGCGATCCTGCTTTCGGGAGGGCGGCGGCACCTCGGTCAGGGTGTCGGTCTCGCGGTCGTACGTCGCGAAGTACATGTCAGCATGACCGCGCCATCGGCGCAGCCGGCGCACGTGCTCGAACCCCGCCCCGTAACGGGGAGGGACGATTTCGCCGACCGCGTCATCGCTGCACCGGGTTTCGAGCCAGCCCTTGTTGTTGTGCAGGCGGCCTTCTCCGCCGCAGATCTCGCAGGTGCAGGCTGACCTAGCGACGGCGAGATTCACTGCATGGCCAATCTTGTCCTCGGTGTCCTCGGAAGCCTCGGCGTCCCAGACGGTGCGCAGGATGCCCATTTTCTGCTTGATTTGGACGAACTCGAAGGTCTCGCCATCGCACAGCGCGCCTTCGATCCGGCCGCAGAGGCGATCGAGTACGTCGCGCCAGCCCCGCCCGCAGAAAGGGTATCCGAACGATTTGATGGGCTCGTCAGCATTTATCGTGAAGAGGCGCCGATGACGCCGCATGAGGTCGAGGCCCCAATCCATCGCCATCGCGCTACTCCTCGACTGGGAGGGAGGCAGGATCGACCTCCGTGAAGGTGTCGGTCTCGCGGTCGTATCTTCGGCACGTGACCCGGCTCCGGTCGCCGGCGACGTAGCTGACGATGTAGATGTTCTCGAGTGCCGGCTTGACCACGATGGGCGCGAGGCCCTCGGCATGCGTCGCGCAACGAGTCGTCAGCCATCCGTCACCGTGGAGATGACCGGGATCGCCGCAGAGTTCGCAGCAAGTCGCGCTGCGGGCTTCCGCCAGCGCGATGGCTTCCTCGACCTGGATGGTCGCTTCTGGGGGCAGCCTGCCGTCCCAGTAGACCCGCAGGGTGCCGTACTTTTCCTTGATCTGGCTGAACTTAAAGGTGCCGCCCTTTCGGATCGCTGTCCGGATCCGGCCGCACAGCCGATCGAGCAGATCATGCCAGCCGGGGCCGCACTCGGGGGCGCCTTGGGCCGCCAGGCCGGCGTCGCAGGGCGGGGCGAATAGGTCGCGGTGAGCATTGATGAGCTCGACCCTCCAGTTTCCGACGCTGCCCGACATGATCAACCCTGAACGCTACCGCGAACGAAACAAGAACATTGAAAGCAGGAAGGTCAGCTGGAGTCAAGGGGTTACCGCGTTCTTCTTATATAAGAAGCCATCGCCTTGTTATATAAGACGGTCTTGACGAAGACTGGCGCCTCAGCCGCCGCGGCCCTATGGTTAACGAAGGCAAATCGCGTGGCGGACGGATAGATGGTCGGAAAGAGGAAGGCGTCAAAACGGGGAAAGCGAACCCCGATCGGGGACAGGGTTCAGTTCCTGATGATGATGCATCCGGACGTAATCGCAGACATCAAGCAGGTCGGCATCGAAGAGCATCGAGCCGCTTGGGACGTGATGGAGCAGGCGGCGCGGGAATTCTTGAAGCGACGGGAGAGAAAGCAAGCACGCTGAAAGTCAATGCATATCAGTCTCGAAGAAGTCCGCGATCTGCTCGGCGGCGATCTCCGGTTTGCGCGATGAGCATTCCCAGATAACCAGCACGCGGTAGCCAAGCTCTTTGAGCCTCTCCAAATGCGCAAGATCGCGGGTCTTCGTTTTTTCCAGCTTTGGCCGCCAGTAGCTTCGGTTTGATTTCGGATCCGAAGCGAGAGCGCAGTTGTCGTGTGAGTGCCAGAAGCAGCCGTGCACGAAAATTGCGAACTTTCGTCGCTTGTTGGCAAAATCGGGTTTTCCGGGAAGGTCGCGGACGTTCAGTCGGTAATGGACGCCTGCTTCGGCCAGCAGTGCTCTGACGACCCGCTCTGGCGTCGTGTCTGTAGATCGGATCCGCGACATCGCTTCGCCTCTGCTCAAAGGCGCTCTTTTGCGGCGAGGAAGAAGCTTTCGAAGCTTAGGCAAGTTGTACCTTGTTCGGCGGGCGCATCGTGTCCGGACAAATGGCGATCTCGGGAAGCTGGTCCGTCGGCATTAGCAAAGTGTGCAGGTCTGCGACCAAGCGTCCGTCGCGGCGAAGCTCGGCGCCAACGATCCTGCATTCGGCGCCGACCGGATTTTGCGATAGGTCTCCATGTATCGAACGGCGGGTCACCAGGCTGGCCGTCGTAATTTGAGGTACGCTTGCGGTTGGATCCGCCAGTACGACGGTTTGAACATCGCCGTCGTTGCCTAGTTGAACATACTTCAGGCGGCCGCTGACGGCGACGTTGTTATGAGGCATATCAGCGGTTTGTCCCTGCGCGAGCCAGGGCCAGAAGGCGGGGCACAAAAGTTTGAAGCGGCAATTTTGACAAGCTTGCGCGGATGGGCTGGCGATATCCGCAGGCTGGCGAGCGGACGCGAGTTTACGATTCCAAGCCTCGAGGTCATGGACGGCGCGATCGGCCTCCGCGTCGCACTCTGCCGGATTGAGATCGAACTCGATTAGATCTCCGGAAGCGGCGGCGAGAATGCCCTTCTGCGGCCAGTAGCCGGCAGCTTCGGCGATCATCGCGGCGTAAATTTGGATCTGCCGGCGGTTCCGCCGAAAGATTTCGGACCCTATAGCCGTCGTCTGGTCGGGCAAATTTGACTTGTAGTCTGTGACGGCGCGTTTGTTGAAACGGTCAGGTCGTCCGATTAACCGGCCTGATCGCGCGACAAGCTTTCTTTCCGTACCGGAATTCAGTTGATGTTCGCTCGTCGGTAATGCGCCAAGCACCGGGGGCGATCTGGTCGCAAGGTCGGTCGCCGCGCTGACGGCTCTCTCCTCGGCCAGGTAGTAATTTGGCCAGCGGGCGGTGCTGGCGAACCTGCGGTCGAATTGGTGTGAGCCAGCTTCCTGCACAAACCGTTCAACGATTTCATTCCAGGCTGACTGGAGAGCAGCGCCGGCCAGCCCTTTTCGCGCCTTCTCCATCAGAGAATGAAAGGCGATCCCGAGCCAGAGGCGAGGATCGTGAAGCACCCACGCGTCGGCGTCATTGCACGACGAAAGGCCGGCCCGCAAGCCGCAGATCGCCATATCCGCGGCGGCCGTCGGACTGGTGCTTTCAAGTGGCGCGATCGAGAGGGGTGTCATAGGGGCTGCCGTAGAGCCCGGAATACCGAAACGAAGGAAGCGTCGGGATCGATTCGGAACCCGTGTACGCGCTCGGCTTCGTTCCAGGCGCGGGCGACTTCCCGGCACGGATTCACGCCGCGCCCCGTGAGCCACAGCGGATGCGTTACGATTTTGACGTCGGTGCCGTTGGCGATCGCAGGCAGTCCGGCAATCGTCAGCCGGCGATGGTTCGGCCGCGCGTTGAGAAGTGTTGTGGCGGCTTTGTCAGCAACTCTGGTCCACCTTGGCGACGACAGCGAGATGTTCGCATTCGCGTCGAGCGCCAGCGCGGCAAGGTCGACGGCGAGACGCCAGTCGAGGAGATTGTGGTACTGGAGGTTGCTGTAGCTTCTCAGGCAGTCGGGGCATGAAGTATCGCAGGAGTCGGCGTGCAACGGGTCTTCGAGTCTCTCGAAGAAGTCCCGGTGCCCGGCTTCGCAGATCATCCGAAGGAGTTCTTCCGCGACGGCGGGCTGGCCCAGATGGGTCGCGTAGCCGGCACCGTTCTCGAGCGTGTCGCAGAGGAACACCTGTCCCGTGACTTCGGTGCCGACGTCCTCCACGCTCCGAATGCCGGATTTCAGTTCGTGATCCTGGACGTCGAGGAGAACCGCCGCGGCTCGCCGAAGCATGAACGAGAGAGAATACAGGGCCGCGCGTCCCTGCGGTGTCCTCGGATCGGCGCCCCGTCCGGTCCCGAAAGTCCTGATGCCGAGCAGCATCATGTCGGTCTTGCTGATGGCCGCCAGCGCACACCGTACGGGCTGGCCGATCTGATTTGTTCCGACCGTCCGCGGCCGCCGGTCTTCGGCCGCTGCGGCCTTCAGTTCGGCGGACTGCATCGCGCCGACGTCCACCATGGCATGCGAATTCATCGAGATACGCACCAGTTCGTACAGCCGGCCTCCATTGTCGTTGATGACGTAGAGCCGTCCTTCGCTGCCCGCTCCCACCTCAAAATTGAGATGCGGATTGATGGCGAACTGGGGCCGTCCGACCTTGGGACGGGCCGCGCGCGGGACGAATTCGAAGGCCCCGTCGTAGTCGCGAGCGCCGGTGTAATAGCTGGTGAAGCCCTTGGGCTGGCGAAGATCGAGGAGACGGTACTGGCGATCGCCGGCGCCCTCGGGCGCGCCGCACGTCGGACACGGTCCCGGCACTACGTTGACCGTTTCCACGTGCTGGCAGTTTCCGCAGACTCCGACGATCACGGGCGGTCCGAGAGGATCGTCGTCTTCCTCCACCATCTGGCCTTGCGGGAAGTACCGTACGACGCCGATCGACGTGTGGATCGCCCGCTCCTTCACGGTCTCGGCGCCGGGCGCAAACATGCTGACCGCGAGTTCGAGGTCGCGGTCGATCACGTCCCGCGGCGGCCATCTCGTCGGCCTTCCGTGATAGAGGTTGCGAGCACGCGTAGGAAATCCGAACATCGGCAGTAGACCGTGGTTTGCGAGCCGCTCGCTCAGCGCGTCCTGAACGAGCGTGACATCCTGACTGGCGTTCGTGATCTGCCGCACAAGCTGTGTCCTGACGAAGGCGAGGGCTGCCGCGCGCGAAGCCGGATCGGTGGCGGCCATCGTCGTCCCGGTCAGCAGCATGTCGCAGGCATGCTCCACCTCGGCGCCGTGGCCGTCGATCCATTCCTGGACTATTTCGGCCACGGTGTTTCCCGCGTAGCCGGCCGGCGTCTGGTCCGGCGCGTTCGTCCAGGCATCGGCTCGTCCGAATTCTCCGTGTACGCTGTCGCCGTCGGTCGTCGCGAAGAGGTCAAGCTCCGCGAAGGCGGACCTGAGCACTTCCTTGTTCAGGACGCGCTGAAGAATCTGTCTTCTGTCCGTGTCGACGTAGGGCGGCGGAGGGGGGTCCGCCGTGATGCGGTCCGGGCGCTGGAAGTAGTAGTCGTCGTGGCTTCGTCCTCTGCACAGGGTCAGCGCGATCGAGACGGCGGCGCCACGTCGTCCGGCCCGGCCGACTCTCTGCTGGTAGTTGAAGCGCATGGGCGGCATGTTTGCCATCATGGCTGCGAGCAGCGAGCCTATGTCGACGCCGGCCTCCATCGTCGTAGTGACGCTCAGAAGATCGAGGTTGTCCGTCAGCCCGAATTCGTCGCCGATCGGGACGTTCTGGAACAGACGCTGGCGGTCTCGCGCGACCACCTTGTCCGTCTGTCCGGTCATCTCAGCACAGTTCAGGCGGAATACCGGTCCGGCCTGAGTGGCGAGCCACGTGTAATAGTCCAATCCCTCGCGGGCGTCGTCGACGCCGATCCGCAGGGCACCCCCCAAGGGCGCCTCGCAGTTGCTGCAGATACCGCCGCTCCGATGGAGGTGGACTCGCGAACAGACGCCGCATTGAAAGTAGTTCTCACCGGGCCGTCTGACGAACAAATGATCGAACTCCAGAATGCCTTGATTGAACACTCTGCAGCGGGTCATCAGTCCGAGCACCTCCTGGCGGAAGGCCGCGGGATCTCTGGCGTTCAGAGCGGCGACCGCAGTGAGGTAGTCGCCAATGTATCTTGGAAGGTCGTTGCGGTCGCCGGTCGCGCGGTGGGTATCGATGCGTCGGCGCTTGCCGAGCATCCGGATGCAGCTTTCGGCGGCCTGCTGCAGGACGTCGTCATTCCTCGGCGCGGACTGCGGATCGAAGGTGACGACGCCGAGCTTGAGCGACTCGAAATCTCGCCTGCCGCGGGAAAAGATCGACTCGGCGATCGCCTCTCGCTCCGCGTTGCCGATCCGCCGCCGGTGCTCAAGTTCGTCGGGGGTGAGGCCCTGCCGGAACGCGGGAGGATCGAGCTGCCAGTCGAAGAGCCGGGGCCAGTCGCCCGTCTGGCGTTCCAGATCGGTCCAGGTCACGCTGCGATCGACGCCCCCAGGATTCATTCCGTTGGCGAGCAGCCGGCGCTCGGCCTGATCGCTCATGGTTCGGATGGGCAGCACTCCGTCCCGCGCTTCCGCCAGCGTCTTGTCCCTGAGCGCCTGGTTGGTGAAGCCGCCGATCCGGGACGGCCGGGCACCCTGTCCTAGCTGGACTGCCATCATCGCGTTGGCAGCCTCTTGACGGGCGGCACCGAAGGCATCGGCGAGCCTGTCTTCTACGTCGCTGACCGCTTCGCCACGCAGTCGCCTGTCGAATGCCAGTATTCCGCGAGCCTCGTCCGAGACACCTTCAACCAGAACCTGCCGCAGCGCGTCGAGCCAGTGCGATTTCGCGACGCCTACGGCGAGTTTCGCCGCGTCCTGTCTGCTGTCCGAGAAGAGGACGAGCTTGCGTCTGGAATCCTCGACGGCACGGGCCGCTCCCTGAGCGACCGGCGCGATCTCCCTGAGCAGCGCATCCGTCAGAACCTGCGCAGTCTTCTGGAAACCGGTGCGCTGGGTGCGGATCGGAGCCGCGCTCGCCAGCTTGGCCCAGTTCGCTTCGCACCGGGGACAGACGGCGGGGCGTTCGTTGTTGGCGGACGGCACTGTCAGCGCAACGACGTCTGCGTTCGGTTCGTGAAGACGCTTAACGTAGTAGATGAAGCCGGTCGCTGCAGCCTGGGTTCTCGCGAGCTCTATCTCGCCGGTGAGATGGTCGTAGTGCGCTCTATGCCATCGTCTTCTGACGCCGTCCTGGTCCCATTGATCCTTTTGCGGCGTGCGCAGACCTGTCGGGGTTCGGGAAGGCCAGTAGACGGCGTAGTTGGAGTACGTACGGTCGCTCGCCGAATGGTCCGGCGCCTTCTCGATGTTCGGATCGTCGGGAACGAGCGACCATGTGTTGTTCCCTAGTTCTCGCCGGTAACCTCCGAGAAACACGTCGCCACAAGGCTCGCAGTAGAGCATTTCCAGCACCCGCGAGCCGCACACGCACGTGGTGACGGCCCTGTCGAAAAGCCTGCCTACCGGTATGTCCGTTTCAGTCCGCGTCACCCCCGTGCACTGCGGGTTCGTGCATGACCATATCCCCTGCACGTTCCGGAAGAACACGTGCTCTCGCAGAGGGAGGAGGGGGGCGCCGGCGCTATTGCGGGCGCGCGCCAGCGACGCGATGACGCCCTGGCCCGCCGACACAGCTTCGCTCTCCTCCGATCCCGGAAAGAGGCTCATTCCGATCCGGCCTGCCGTGAGAGGGCGCACGACCGGCTGTTCGTCGCTCCCGCCGTTGCACGCGGCTCTGACTGCATCGGGAATTCCTGCGGAGCCTAGCGCCACGCCTAGCCGGCCTTCGAGCGGCAGTGTCTGAGGCGGGCGCGGCGAACCGGAAGCGTCGCTGAGTGCGTCGATGCTGTCGTTGATGTCCGCCTCGATGTTCGCCTCGATCGCGCCGCCGAGCCGCGCGAACGACGCTCCGAGCCCTTGGACGCGTCCGATGGCGCCCGCCGGGATTGGCATGGCGCCTCCCCGAACGAAACCGAAGTCGCGGGAAGTACCGAAGAATTGGCTGAGATATTCCTGCGCCTTCGCGTCGTCGGAGCCGAGCGAGGCGCTCGATGCGAGAATTCTGAGTTGCGGGTGGTCGGGATGGAGACCGATGCGGTCCAGCAGTACGCGGATGATGTAAGCGACCTCGGTACCGGGCGTGCCTCGGTAGGAATGAAGCTCGTCGACGACGAGGTGAAAGACGTTCTCCGGGTCGCTTGCGAGCCAGTCGCGCGTCTTCGCGAAGACCGGCGTTTCGACGTCTCTCATCAGCATGATATTGAGCATGCTGTAGTTGGTGACCAGGATGTCGGGGGGAGCATCCTGCATGTCCCAGCGGCTCCACATCTCCCCGCCGTCGAGACGGGGGAAGAAGCGCTCCGCGTCTCCGTGCCCCGCCAGTCTCGCCGTTCTGGCCGTTTCGGCGAGCTTCCTCATCGCGTCGCGCAGCCGGTTGACCGCATCGTCGTTTGCTGGTCGTCCGGGAACGGGCGTCGACCCGATGTAGCGGCCGAACCAGAATCGGTTGCCTCGCCGGTTCGCGTTCAGCCAGTCGCGTACCAGATCGCTGTCGAGCGACTGCCGTAGGCGCGTCATCTGGTCTTCGGCCAGCGCGTTGAGCGGATACATCACAAGCGCCCGGACACCCGGCAGTCTCGCCCCCTGTTCGTGAGCCCGTTGGCTGATCCTGGGATGCCGGGTTCGCGCCGCGGACCCGGCTGGCGGCGTCATGTCCCACCAGTCGTTTCGGGGGGCCGCTGGCGCCTGCGGCCAGTTCATCGATTCCCGGATGAGCGACGCGAACACTGGCAGATAGATGGATTCAGTTTTTCCCGACCCGGTGCCGGTCAAGATCACGGCGTCGCGGCGCTCGGCCGATGATATCCTGAGCATTTCCACTTGGTGGCGGTAGAGTTCAATCGGCGGGCCGCCACGCGTTTGAAACAGTCCGCTCGCCGCGAACTCGCCCAGATCCGCGACGGCTTGCGGCGACCATCCGGCTGCGCCGCCGAGTGCGGCGGACGCCGCACCGACGATGTCGTGGCCGCTGCCGACATACGGCGGCTGCGGTTCGATGAGCGGGTCTCGATAGAGCACGCCGTCGCGGTCGAGAAGTGCCCGCCGCTCTTCCACGAGCTCGTCGAACCTGAGATCGAACGGGCTGTCGAAATACCGGAGATAGGCTTCCTTCAGTCCGCGGAAGACGGCCATTGCGTCGGTCATGCTATCCTCAATCCCAGTACCGCGGCCGCGAGCCTCGCCATTCGGCCGCTCACTCCGCGGAAGACAAGCTCTTTGCGTTCACGCCACACTTCTGGCAGCAGCCCCGAACAAAGCGTCAGCGCGCGCGAGACAAGCACGGGTGGAGTCAGTGCCCACGGCAATCGCAGCGACTGCGATTTGAGATCGATGTGGAGTTCCCTCGCGCCTTTCGCGACGACGAGACGGCCGGCCGCCAGATCGATCTCCGACTGGGAGTCCGCCGCGTCCTTGAGGAGGACAATGCTGTCGTAGTCCCGCTTAATCAGGAATAGCCCGCGGTCGGCCCTATGGGTTTCCTCCAGAGTCGAAGCAACCCACTGCAGCTTGGACTTGGAAAACCTGCGGACTCCTTTGACCCTTCCGGACACCATTTGGCAGCTACTGCGCGGCCAGGACGAGATCGTTGGAAGGCTGGCCAGCAGAGTGAATCCGGCGTCTCGCTGCCAGTTGAGCGCGGCGGCCGCTGCGATGGCGCATAGATCGGACGTCGTCGCCGCACTCACCCGGATGCAGTCCGGCCGCTTGTGCTGCGGGATGCGCGTGAGCGAGCCGCCGTGTGCGGCGCAGGCCAGAGCCAGCTTCTCCGTCAGGCCGCTGGTTCTCGCTCCGCATAGCACAGCGGTCGCGAGCTCTTCCGAGCCGTCGCCTAGCGCGGCGAGCACGGGCGGGGCGACCCGCCAGCGGTCGTCCTGCTGCTGCTCGATATGGCCGAGGACGGCCAGGTCGGCGATCGCGCGGTACGGGCGGCTTTCCGGCCGAAGATCGGCCGGGAGATCGTTTGCTCTTCCGCTGCCGCGATAGGAGAGCCACTCGAGCAGGCGGTCCGTCATCGAACGCGCCTCCACCGTCTAGCCTCCTTGGTGATCGAATGCCAGGCGGCTTTGGCGGCCGGCGTTGCCGGCCGTACCGGAACGCGGCGCGCGGCCATCTCCCGGATCGTCGTAACCCAGCGGTTGTCGAATTTTCGCGGTTTGTGTTCGGCGGCGGTGGTCGGGAAGTCGAGCGCCAGGATCCTGTTACTGTCTCTTCGTCCGCCGGAGGAGAGGATCGCGAAAAGCGGCTCGAATGGGAGCGCGGCGATCGCCGCAGGTGCGTCTCTCCGGACCGCTAGGGAATTGATCTCATGTTGCGCGCCGAGCGCTAGGACGCTCGGCGCGGGCTCGGTAGCGAGCACCGTTCGGCCGTCCGGGCAGAATACCATGGCCCCGCAAACGGCTGCCGACCCGGACAGCAGCGGCATCACGCCGTCATGAGCACTCCATGGCTCCCAGCCATTGCAGTGAGCTGGATCCGGCATGACGTTGTAGCTGAGCGAAGGTCCTGGAACGACCACGACACGATGCTGTCCCGGCGTATCCCAGCCCGGGGCGGTCCAGCTTCCGTCTTCCTGCCTCTCTGCCGACGCAGCGTCGATGAACACCTGGCAGTTGGCGGGCATTCCCTCGATCCGTACAAGAGGTGCACCTCCCTCGGCGTAGGTCGCGTGCCGGACTTCGAAGCCGTCGGAAAGTGCTATGACTATGTTGGCGCCGGGATCAAGTGGCTTGAGCCATTCCGGCAGGTCGGTCAAAGCCCGGACAGGCGCATAGCCTTCCAGTACCACCCACTCAGGAGGAATCCCTTCGAAGTCCTCCAGCCGTCTGAGCTCCGGCGATCCTGCTTCGGCGGCGGCAGCCTCGATCGCTTCGATGTCTCTGGCGCGGCACACGATCGTGCAATCGCCGGCCAAGGGCGCGGCGGATATCGACATTAGGCCCGTCTCGCCCGGCAGCCCGGCGAAGAGATGGAAGGGTCTCGCGCCTCGGATCCATTCGAGTCCTTGCGCGGCATCTCTCAGGCGGAATTCACCGTCGAGAAGAACGTTGGTCCATTCTTGGTCGATATCGTCGTAACGCGACTCGAAGGCCAGCACGGAGGTGCCGTCGATGTCGGCTTCTTCCGGAAACCCATCGGGTTTGAGCAGTACGACAGCCAGCCCGACGCGCTTTCTTATTCGATCCACCAGGAGCCGCAGCCTCGCATCGGCTTGCCGGAAGCGAGCCGCCCGGCGTTCTCGCTGGGGTGTGTCCGAGTCCTTTTGAACAGATGGCTTTCGGGCGCCTCTCCTGTCCCGGAAGATTGCCTGCGGGCGCGGGATAGCCGGCGCAAGGACGTCGTTTTCTTTGGCAAGTTGTCCGGAAGCCATCTCCGCCGAGTCTTCGCTCCTAACTTCGTCGACCTCCATGGCCGTCTCGGCGAGAGCGGCTTCGCATTCCGGTTCCTGAGACAGGACGGGAGCGTCCCCATCAGGACGGACTGCGTTCTCGGTGCCCTGCGAAGGGGGCGACTCGCGCTCCAGCGGTTGGGCGGCTCCATCGAAAGAGCCTTCTTGTTGCTCTTCGGACGCGGCGGCATCGGCAGCCTCGGAAGCCGAAGAATCATCGGGGCATTCAGCCGAGATGCTTGAGGCGGCCTCCGCGATCAGCTTCTCGGTGCCGCTTTCGTAGGGGGCGCTCTCGATGATGTGCGGAGCGGCGTCGACCGGGGCGGCGGCCGGGAGTGATTGGGACGTTGCAGTCTCGATGGGTTCTGTTGCGCCGAGCGGATGAAGGTGTTGATCATGGTCAGAGCCCCCGCCGCCGCCTGTAGGAGGAGTTTCATTTAGATCAAATTCGTCAACGATCTTCCGGATTGGGTTTGGGGATGTCGCTACAGAGTGGCGCGAGAGGAGATCACCCAGATCGTGGGCGTCGCGTTCCGCTCCGTTCCACATCACGACTGGGTTCCATCCAAGCGCTTCGAGCCGCCGATAAACGTCAGCTACGGTCTCATCATGCGGAGATACCACGGCCGCTTCGTTGATCAGCGCCGCCAGGCGGCCATCCTTCTCGACGACCGTTCCTTCGATGGTCGATCGCGAGACGCTCCACCCCATGGCTTGAGCGCTCTTCACATCAGCGAGTGAACCGGCGTTCAGGGCCGCGGGCTGCGAGCGTCCATCTGCCCGGCAAAGCACGACGATTCCCTGTCCAGCGCCTCGCGCGGCCGTCGTGAGGTCGGCATCGCGAAGCTCGTCCGCAACCGCTACGACGATCTCGGCCGCGTCTCCAGTTGACGAAAGCGCGACGCTGCGGCCGCTCCTACGCAGTTCGGAAACGAGGCGGCCAGCCGCTGCTGACAGTTGGGCTGTGCTGAGTGTCGGATCCGCACGAACGATGATGCCGACACCGTCGGGAGCCCCAATCCATCGGCTGGCCTGCCTGGAAGCTGCCGCAGCGACTGCAGCGTCCGTTTGCCGGTGTGGGATCTCGAGCGAGACCGCTGCATCCTGCGCGGCCGCGTCGACGCGATGCACCGTTGCGCCGGACCTCTGAATTTCTTCCGTCTCCTCTGCCGAGAGTTTCGCCGCGTCATCGATAACCACGATTTCGAAGCGACCGTGACGACGGATTGCCTCCATCGCGTCCAGAACGGTTTTGGTGCGCGTCACCAGGGCCGGCCAGTCGGGCGGCGGCTTCCTCTCGTCGAGAGTGGTGAACTCCAGCAGCAAGTCCAGCACTTCGGGGCTGTAAGAGATGGCCGGCGGTGGTGTATCCGCCTTTTCCCTTGCCGAAGCACGGTCAACAAGTTCGGCAAAATCAACGGGAGCCTCGAACACATCACCGAAACCTGCGCTCGCGAACAGATCTCGGAGCTGCCTGAGTTCGCTGGCGGCCTTCGTGCGCGGACCCGGCGCGCCTGCGTTGCCCACCGCCGTGAACGCGTCTTCGATGGGGGCATTGCGGATGCGTTCGAACTGAGCCTTCGGCAGCATCGCACGCAAGGACGCGAGATGCGCAGGTAGTTGACGAGCTGCGTACCGAGCGACACGGAGTTTTTGGACCAGAGAGCCGACATCCTGCTGGGGCAGGTCATCAGGAACGATGGTTGAAGCGGTGAAGCTTCCGAGAGTGCGGCTCCCGTATGCAGTCAGAAGCGGCTCGATCGCAGCGGTGTCATGACGATAATCCTGCAGGGCCGCTTCGAACGTTCTGACGGCCGCCCCTTCACCTTGATCGGGCCGCATGCGCTGGAAGTATTCGATGACTTCGGCGGCATGATTTCCATTGGCCGCGGCGAGCGCTGCCTTGAAATTCCCGTGTCTCTTGATCAGCGCGATGGCGGCGGCCACCGTTCGCGCCATGAACGATGCATATTTATGATATTCTGACAGAGTCTTATCGGAGGACCGGGGTCGCAGCAGGCTCGCCACGACCAGGGAAACATCGCGCTCCTCCTTGGCCTCCTGCCACCGGGAAACGAGCTTGGCAACGGCTTCTTCGTAGACCTGATCGGCCGATGAAATCAGCTTCAAGGCCGCTTCGTTGGGAGGCACATCCACGGCGCGGCCGCCGACAACTTCCTCGACATCCTTGAGGGTGCGCCCAGCTCTGGCATTCCCTGTCCAGAGCATATCGGCGACTCTTTCGCCGTCTTGGGTCGCAAGTGAAAGGGAATTGGC
>Ga0214543_1006389_pt1 | contig 20975 bp, 8 predicted proteins | sample CNSS2metaG_FD_160094 | JGI IMG/M metagenome (GOLD analysis project Ga0214543, IMG submission 160094) | Root nodule microbial communities from cowpea collected in UCLA plant growth center, Los Angeles, California, USA - CNSS2 | ecosystem: Host-associated > Plants > Roots > Nodule | place: USA...
TTAAAAAATTTTTTTTTATATATATATATATATATATATATATATATATATATATATATATATATATATATAAAAGTCAAAACTTATTTGAGAAGACAAATATAATGACTTTGTCAAGAAGTCATTGTGTTTCTCACACTCCCATTGATCGGTAGTTTAATTCAATTTAATATTTAATTCCTTGATTAATATTAATTTTACTTGTTTTAACTACTATATTTGAGATTTTTTTCAACTACGAAAATTGTGAAAATTAGACTCTAAAACAAGATGGAAGATGAATTTTTTGTTGATTGTTTGATTACATACAATATTGAGAGAATGATTCTTGATAAGTTTGATATATATATTATATCATTGATAAATTCTATGACATGAAAAAATGACGTGCACAACTTAAATAAGAGGTATCATGTATTTCTTTATTGTGATTTAATTTTTATTAATTTTTTTTCTTTTGAACCCTTTCTTGAATTTCTGGATCCATCTTCTATTATGATGGTTGTGTTTGAACATTATTTTATCACTTGACCCATTTTGATGTATACTAAATGAGTTAAATATGTTTCTAGTCTCTAACCTTGTACATGAAATTTGAATTTGTCCCTATTCCAAACTTGCATACATTTTGGTATCCAAACTTTAAAATTATGGATATATTATTCACAACCCAACGACATTTTTGGTTGTTTACCAAAATAAGTGGCTTGTCAACAAGAAGGTGACGACACAACGGTGGTTGTAAACGAAAACTAGAACAGAGATTGGAGGCAGAAGACGAATAATAGTAGTGTGCCTCTACAAAATACGAATTTGAACCCTAAATAAAGCTTATGGCCTTAATTTAATTTTTAACCGAAGCCATAAACATGAATTTGACTTGGTTCTCCTCTTCAGCAAGGCCAACCACCATGCTAATGGCAATTTTGAAATATCAAGCAAGTTTTCTGTATCGATTAAAAAGCGCAAAGCATATAGGGATTATGTCCTCGGTATATATTGATTGAGGCAATATCTCACATAAAATAATAATAAAAAAAATGTTAATTTTGAAATTTGAACAAACTTATTTCGAAGCATAAAAAGTTATAGGTCCTGATTCTTGGGAAATTGAAGTGAAAAATCATGTTCTACTTCAATTATATAGTAAATCAAGACAAAAAAGTTGACAAAATAGTCAAAATATCATCGCATCCTTATTATATGTTTCGTTTCCATAAAATCAAAACATAATCGCGATTTCAAATCCCAAAATTGGACTAATGCAGGAACTAATAACTAATGATGTATTAGCAAAGGATTAAACAAATCTAGAAAATGAAAGGTGTAAGTAAAATTTTATACGGAATTAGATTACGTGTTCACAAGAACAAAAATATTAAAGCCAAAATTAAAATTAATACCAAATAGAAAATGAAAACAAAAACATATCCAAGGAAGAAAACATTACAAAAACAAAAACGTATTGTGATTGTGATCTGTTAAAACCACACGCAATATCTATGTATCTGCTGACACGTCTTGTTTAGAACATTTCGTTATATATCGTTGTTCTTGTTTATCATCAAACGATTATATCACAATATTTAGACAAAATCAACTAATCAAATTTGTTGCTTGCCAAACTGTATTAAGTAAGAAAAAACAGAGTTTAATCATTATATATACTCATTTAATTAACAATAATTATTGAATTTAATTTTGAAAATAATTATGATAAAAGTTAATACATAATAATTTATGATTAAATGGTAATACAAAATTATTTTATATTTTTAGTATATGACTATTTTTTTTTCTTTTAAAAGCTACCTACCAAAATATGTTGCTTGTATGCTTGAAGTTGAGGGAAACAAAAACTTAAGGACTATCACTTAATAAGTATTTCAGTTCATTTGAATTCTTAAATTGTTATAACAAAAAAGTCGTATTCTTATTTGTTAAAATAAGAGATGAGAACAGAAATTCAATTCAATAAAATAATTTGAGTTTTTTTTTTTTTTTTATTAGGTTCTTAAATTGTAATCTGATTGAATACCTGATCTTTCTGGAATTTTGTAACAGGATTTTTAAAATAATCCAAACTTTCATAAATTGTAATCTTTTTGGGTTTCAAACTATTACAAACTAATTTTAGGGGTCTAATTAAGAAAATTGAAGAAGATTAAGGGTCTAATAGACATATTGGTGAATTATACCAAAATAGCATTAACACTAAACAAATCATATCTTATAATTGTTCAATCATAAATTGATATGATCAATTTATTTTACAATTATTACTGAAAGGGCATAGTTACCATATTTACTTATTCCATAGAAGAAAAAAAAAACAGAATTTGAAAGTCATTTGAAAAAAATAATCCATCCATGTACAAAGTGCAGACTGAGAAGTCTGAATCACTCTTTTGTCTTTACAGAGAGATTCATGACAGTTAATCAGAATTAGAAAGTTAGAACACTAAGTCTGAACAGGAATCTTCTTGGTCTTGTTTCTCTTGAACCTGTTATAATCTTGCAATAATCTACCATGGAATTCCTGCTTCATTTCATCCCACACTGTTTTGAAAATCTGTCAACGAATTTATTGATCAACAACTCATCATCAAAAGAACTTGTCTAATCAAATGTAGTTTCATTGCAATGTTTGATGGTTTTTTTTTTTTCTTTTATGTCAAAACGTTAAAGCAATAAATTTATAAATTTTTTTTTGGTATATCAATTATCGTTCAGAATTCAAATGTGAGTCTAAGTCTCACATGAAATAAAAATGAAAAAATTGAATATTATACGGAGATCTATAAAAAACTCACCGTCTTAATATTTTAGATTAAAGATTAAGAATGATGTCGTTGTGTAAATTAAATTTATGTCTCTTTAATATTAAATCTTTCCGGTAATTTTTTTAAATTACCTAACAGTTATTAGGGTTAACTTTTTCATTTTACTGGACGTGAAAATGTGATTATTTTTGGAAATATTATTTCTAAATAGTTTTACGAGAACTAGAACAGGAAGAGAAAGGAAGTGTTAGTTGTGCAATTCAGAGGCAATCTAACCAGCTCTATGGCATTCTGCAAGACACTTTCAGGAATGAAAGCTGTTGCTGGAGAAACACAAAATGCTATCTCCATCTCCATCTGATTCTTGAGCCAACTATGTTTTCCCGTCCTTTCTGGGTATATGGTGCCTCTAACATCAAGGTTTATCTGGTAAGGGTCATTGTAAAGGGCACTCAGACCCTGTAGCTCCCACCTTGTCTGCAAAACAAACTCATCATCATCATCATCATCATCTCTGCATAAGTACTTGTGTATAAACTCAATCTCACTTCTACTTTTTTTTCTTTCTTGTAAGTACTTGTTGAGAAGTTCATCTGGAAAAAGGGCTTACAAAGTGAAGCTCAAGAACTTTGGTGATATGATGAGGAATGTGAGGTGGGTAATCTTCCCCTTTAGACTTGAATGTTAACCTCACATCTGCTACTGGTTTCACACTCAGAAATAAGCACTGTATGGTAGGCATGTTAATCCTCCACTCTTCCTGCATACCAAAACCACTTTCTCGGTTAAACATTCTTCACTCATGTTTCTTACATTGTTTTCTTCATGAAAAGTTGTTTAAGTACCTCATTGATCTGTTTTGTTGTTGCTTTGTCACCAGAAAACACAGCACTGAGAACTCTGTGTTTGTCATCCATGTATTGATCAAATGAAGCCTGCAAAGAACATGCACACCTTCATGTTAGACTCGTTATAGCATGAAAGTGAAGTCCACATTTTTTTGCCGGAACTTTTGGCAAGGAACAATAAAATCAATATCTATTGGTGTATTTCGAAGATACAGTATTTATCAATGTATTTTAAAGATATAACGGAGAAATATAGTATAAAACTTATCAGAGAATTCAAATTTATGAAAATGTGAGATGGAGAGGATAGTGAGAATGTGTCACCCCAGGAAGTTCATGAATAGGGACATTGGCATTGCTTTTGAAACTGAATGAAGAAGTTTTCTGACTCCTGATAATGGAGTTTGATGGTGGTGATGGTGGTGGCTTTGGATGACAATGGCTCTGCAACTTCTTCAGCAATTGATGCTGGCAAGGAACCATGAAAAGGGTTGCCATAATAAGGTTGACTTGGAACAATGAATAAATCAGATGATGTCTTTGTTCATGTGTGTGTTTATGTACACACATCATGGTATTTAAGTACATGGAGTGGTTTCAATTTGTTTACTTTCTAACTTTAGATTTGGGTATTTAAATCCTTATCCTGTTTTTGTTTTCATGATTTATCTTGAAGTTTATTTATATAATTATAATTCTTTCATACTATATTATTTAAGGTTCAGAGAAGAAGAGTCTTATCTCTCTAATATTGAACATGTGGTAGTATTGTATTTATTTAATATTTTTTAAATCTTATTTAATAAATATTTAAGTGGATACGGATTGAGACTATAAATACAACCGTCATTCAAGAAAATTGAAATAAAACACAAATAGAAATAAATATGAAATTTTATTTATTGTTCACCAGTGAAAGGATTATAATGAAATTTTACTTTAAAACAAAAAAAAACACAAAAGTGAAACTGGACACTTCGGTCACACAAATCACGTGTTATCTCAGGTGTAGTACAATAATTCATTTTCTGTACGAAAATGTGCCGCCAAGTTGTCTCAGATATTAATATATATTAACTCTTTTAAAATAAAATAATTAATTTAAGATTTAATTGGTATTTTAATTTCATTATTTATGAGATTTATTTAATGATTTTTTAATTTTCTTAATTTAATTTTTATTTTATAAAATATGATGTTTTGAAAGTAATATTAGTTTTTTATTTGTTTTTATCATAACCTTCTATACAATTTTATTTATCTTTTATTTCTTTTCTTTTCCATCGTAATTTTTTATGGATCTATATCACGTATTTGTATATGATATTTTATAAAAAATTACCAATACTTATTAATAAAATATTTAATTTATAAAACAATAATATTTTTTTATGATAACAATAATTTATAAATTTTATGTTAATAACTTTAATACATATTATTTCAATTTGAATTTATAATATCAATCATATATTTATTATGTCTTTAAAAATTATTATACATTTTTTCAATAGCATATATTATATATCGTATCTCACTATTTTCAAAATAAATATGTCGATAAATATTAATTTTTAATTTTTGTTAGGGGAGGTTATGTTATGTTTATAGAGGAGTTTTATTGGGAAGATACAACACCAATGAGACTTGAATCCACCACTCTCAATCCAAAAACTTACAATGAATTTATGAGTCTTTATTCTTATATAGTACTCTTTTTTCTCATTTCTCATTTCTAACCAATGTAAAACTTAGACTCACATTTAGATTTCTAACGGGTTATACTTACAGCCTCGCCTACTTACATTTTCTTTTTCTTCTCTTTTTTCATCATCCACTATTATCATCTTATCGCTCTTTTCCCGCCAACAATTTTTTCTTCTCTCTTCTCCACCATCCACTATTATATCCACAACTATAGTAAAAAAAAAATATCCATTTTACTTAACGAACAACTCCTCCAAATCATTCAAAAGTTTCAAACCTTAACTCGTAATTCTTGATGAAAATCTTGTTGGAGGAAATTCTCCAATCCGTTGAGTTGTGGTTCAAATTGATCAAAATGATAAAATGTGATCAACTTTTAAATAATAATAACACTAATTTAATGAAAATAACGATATTAAGTTCTTATAAATAAAACTGAAAAAAAATTAAAAATTAAAAAAATTACATTAAGTAAACCTGACGGGTATTAAAAATAAAATACTAATTAAATCGTTAAGTTTTTCTTTTATAAATTATTTCTGAAAGTCGGTGAAAATTATTTTGTATCTTACTAAACTTATTATTCTTTAAAACTAAAACAATAATTTCATGAAATCTGTGGATGTTGCATTTTTGGCTCGTGTAAGGTCCGTTAATATTATTCAGTATTCTTTTTGCCCTAAACTAAAGGGTTGTCCTTTTAAGTGGGCCTAAGGGGCTGGCCCAGTAGATAAAGTCCTTTTCAGTTGCCCTAAGTCATATTTTCACTCCATTTTCAGAGAACTTGAGCTGCAGCCGTCAACCCCCTCCGCTAGGGTTTTGTTCCACTATCACGTTAAGCTAAAGAAACTTATACTCCATTTCTGCGAGCCCATCTTTGAGTTGTTGCGCTCCAAGGTCCCGTGTCGAAGCTTCGATAGCCCTCTTCCAGGTACGGGAAGTTAGGGTTTCTAGTTTCGAGTCATTTTTTATCTGTGTATGAGTTGGTTGATGATTTTATGGTTTGATCTTTCGTTTTGATGCGCGAGAATATCTTGCATGAGTTGTTTGGTTGGAAAACATGGCTGCTGCAGGTGAAACAGTGGTGAAACCTGTTAATTTCGCTCAGGCGAGCCAGCCTCGCCTAGGCGAGACAAATAGGGGCTCGCCCAGGCCAGTTTATGCGAGTGGTCGCCCAGGCGACCCGCTCTTTATTTTGAGTGAGCGAGCATCTCGCCCAGGCGAGAGGGGTCTCGCCTAAGCGAGATCCCGCGTTGCTTCCTGATGCCCTTTTCGAGCCCTCGCCTAGGCGAAGGGGACTCGCCTGAGCGAGACCCTTCAGCCTGAGCGAGGGATTGGGCGAGACTGTTTTGTGTTTGGTTGTGTGTTTACTCTCTTAAGATTGGAATTGTATGGGTATGACTGCCATGATGAGATATATGTACATATGTATGGATATATGTCTAATGGATTGCTATGTATGCGTGACATGATTCATAAATGATGAATGATGGGTGTTGTGGGAACTTGGCATGTGAGATGAATGAGTGTTTTGGAACTAAAGGAACATGGTATTGATATGACATGAGGCCCTAGACTCATGGGGTGGTGATGATCAGATGTATGGATTCAAAATGTGATGCGTATGAGAAATTAATCTCAGAGGTTGGTATGAAATTATAAATATGATTTAATGTTCTCTTATTGTTGATTTATGAATGTTGGTCCGCGTCAGCGTGTAATTCCTTGGGGTCTCTAGGTGAGACTTCCAGGGCTGCGCTTCAGTGGTCGGGACGTAATTCCATGGCCCCTGTTAGTGGGTGCCCATGGTGGTGCCCCATCTGTATAACTAGGTAAGGACTGCATCCTAACACTCTAAGGGGCCAGTTAGTCTCACTTAGAGCAGACTGACCCCTGTGGTGAGAGTAGCAGGAGGCTTGTAATTCATTAAGGGCTAACCTTGTGGTGAGGAAAAATGATTCAATGAAACACTTGTAACACATAGCTCGGGGGTGAGCAGAGGTATCCACCACAAGTGCAAGCGTCCGTTGAATCCGACTAAGTTATATGTATCCGGATGAGTCGAGTCGAGTCGTAGTGTATTGTTTGGAAAGTCGTAATATGCTTGTGTGACGTATGTATGATGGACTGTGAATATGTATCTGATTTCATTGATAAAATGATTGTATGCTCTAGCTTACCCTACTTTTATTGTGGTGTGTTCTGCTGTGTGGTACTCTCTCTTGCGATGATCATCAACTTGTTGGTGTGAGCAGATGCGAGGAACACCCGCGGGCAACAGGGAGGTGATGGTTCCGCGGCGTAATCTACATGGGCTGGTTTTAGTTTCTTTAGTGGGCTTCTCTTTAGGGCTAAAGCCCATGTACTTGTTTGTTCTTTGATTAATCTACTTTTCCTTGTAAACTCGTTAACCGTTTCTTTTTGGGCATCGTGATGTGCCTAGGTTTTAAGGAGTTGGGTTTTGAACTTCACGATTGCGCTTTTAAGTTATCTGTTGTGACGCTTCCTTTAATTTCGTATATTAAATTAAATGGGGTGTTACTAGGGATGGCAATTAGGGCCTGGCCCGCGGGCCCGGCCCGCAGGCCCGCAGAAAAAACGCGGGGCGGGCTAGGATAGTGAGCCCGCGGGCCCGCGGCCCGCACGGGCTAGCCCGCAAGCCCGCATAAAAAAAAAAAAAAACTTGCACTTGTGTATATTAATTACTTCTTTTATGGACTCTTGCATTAACATTTCAAATTTTTGTATAACTGGAAAAGACAAGTATTATGTAACTTTTAATGTGCTAAAATTCAAAGAATACATTGTGTATGTCATAGTATGAATATGATGAAAATGTTGAATTATCAATTTATCATCTAATTTCCCAAAGTCTTTACTTAATTTTGTGAACTTCTTAAAGTTTTCCAATTTTTAAACATTGAAAGTTTTATCATAAAAATAAAATAAATTAAAAAATTAAAAAAAAAAGCGGGCCAACGTATATGCGGGACGGATCAGAGTATGCGGCCCGCATAAAATGTGCGGGGCGGGGCGGACCGACCCGCGATGTGCGGGCCTTATGCGGGACGAGCCTAAACGGGGCGGGCCGGCCCGCATTGCCACCCCTAGGTGTTACAGCTCGAAAACGCTTCTTATTTATTTAAAAAGTTAACATAACAAAGAAATAAAATTTTAATGACTAAATTAATCATTTATTTGTCAAATATTAAGATGTAATTAGAGAATTGAACTTCTTTTCGTAATATTATTTCATATACATTAAATGATTATATATTCAGAGTTTGTGACTTGAACACTATAAAATAAAATGCAAACGAAGACTTTTAAGACTTACTTACGGGTTGGTGAAGGGACCGCTTCCCTTTGGTAGGACGGTAACAAAAGCTTGCAAGATTGGTAGATCATCGTTGCTTTCAAATATCTTCCCAATATTGGGACCACATACCCTATTTAGTAAAAGCAAAACTATTATCATTTTTATAAAACAATAATTGTAATATGTAGATTATTGAGGATAATGACAAATTTTAAATAATAACTTGGAAGGATTAAACTAGTATTTTAAAAATAAATATAATTTTAATGTTTAATTTTGTAAAAACAATATCAGACTTCATTTTTTACTTATTATAAAGTACTATCTAGTTTAATATTTGTTTTTTTCCAAATTAGTTTATGTAAAGTATGATAATAAACTTTAACATCTCAATTAAATTAACATTTCAAGTCAATCATTTGTTATACTGAAATAAAACATTAAATCATTAATATTATATTATTATTTATACGAATAAAAGTCAAAATTAACCAACTTATCAATAAAATAATTTTTTCACAAAAAAACTTGGGAAAGTACATATAATTAAAATTTCATTTGAATTTATTTTTTCACTTACTCACGAAATTAATAATTTGAAACTACATTTTCCTCTTCTTTCCACATATTACATCATTCTCATCTTGTAATGAATATATATATATATATATATATATATATATATATATATATATATATATATTATTCTTAATTAATAACATTACTAATGTCTGTCTTTATCCTAGAAAAATAAAAAAATATAAATTCCATGAGATCGAGAGATTAAGACTATCCAATTTATGTTAAGATCGATCGGATCTTATTTAAATTATTGTTTTTAAAATATGAAATAATGACGATAAAAATAATAATATTAATAATTATCTCGTTTTGGTATTGATATATCTGTATCGTACCTAAATGTTAGGAAACAATCTTTTGAGTGGTTATATTTAAAATTGGTGTAAATGGGTATAACTAATTTTGTTATTAAAGAAAAAGCAGTGTGGAAGGAAATATGTGGTGTGGGAAATCCTAGTTTAGTTATTTAGGTGGTGTTCTTGCGAGTTGGCAACAAGAATCAGCACGCAAATCTAAAACAGAGTATGCTTCGACAAAGATGTCGGCAAAAATATCTAGAAACAACCCGACAAAACTCTAACATTATTACCATACAACTCATTCTACAATGACTTTCCCAATAATATCTAACTTTCATCCCCTAAATTTTTTTTCCGTTTTAAGTATTAATTTAGTAATGTTGCGGTATCTCAACAAAGTATACGTCCTTTAAAAATCGAGATCAAATTTAATTTAAATATATATTTTTTAATTTCTAAACACTTGTTTCTTAAAGATAAAATAATGAAGTTTCACGTTTCAAATCAAATAATATTTTAGAAATACGGTGATTAAAAATAAAAGTTATAATAAAAAATTATATATTACAAAAAGTTTAATGTAAAGAGATTAATAATATTTTTTTATTTCAAATTTTAAGATAAAAAGGATAATTCTGTAATTTTAAAAATAAAGTATTAAATAATAATTTCATGAACCATTAAGCTTAATTTAAGATATTTTTAGATGATAAAAAATAAAAAATAAATAAAAATATTTAAAATGAGAAGAGATGAACAAATATGTTTTAAAAATGATTTAATTTAATATATTGAGGTTTGTATTCTTTGAAATACAGTACGTTATTTGAACAAAATTATACAAACGAGAAAAAAAAATGTAATTGAGGTTCTATGATAGAAAATACCTTGAGATTCAAGTAAATTTTGTGAGTAGAAAATATAAAAATGTACAATAAATGTATTAAACTTAAATGAGACAAAGGACCAAGGAAAATAGTATAGAGCTTTTTTTTTTTTTTACCTAATAAATTAATGATGTCTTAGTGTTTTAAAATAGGGATGAGTACTCTTGAGGTTGTTGTTGTGTTGTATATAGATTTGATAAAACCAATCATGTCATTTTACCTTGAAGATTAAAGACTTAGTTGATTAGGGAGTGTCCTTTGATTAGATTGTATCTTCATTAATTTATCTTTTATAGTTTGATCTTATCAATATCCCCTACTTGAATTTGGTTTACAACTTAACTTAGTATTAAGAAATTTTTATTTGATTAAAAGATGTTTTTAATTAGTTAAAATATTTATATATCTTATTACAAAGAACATTTTAATTAATTAGATAATCATTTTAATCAATTAAGATTACTTAGAATTATGGTTAATTATAAGAAAAATTTTGTAATATGTTAAAACAAATTTTTAATAGATTAAAATTAATTTTATACGATTTCATAAGATTTTAGGTTACTTTATTATAATCTATTAAAACATAGTTTTAATCTGTCAATTTCGCGAGTAAATGAAAATAATAAATTAAAATGAAGTTTTAATCTATTAAAACTGATAACTTAAATTTATATCGCTCCCTTTTTTATTTTGTTTAAACTTAGTTTTCGAACAAATTTTTTTAGGAGTCACATTTACTTTTGAGAGAGTTATACTTGAGCAAAAACAAAATTCTTAAAATGAACATGCTTAATTGAGCAAGAAAACAATGAAAAAAAGAGTAAGAGTATTACCAGAAGAGTGTTGTCCACATAAAATCTAAACCTCATTGTCAGAAAGTTCGATAAGTTCTTAAAGAAAAGAGGTAAAAAAAACTTTATATAATGTTAAAAATGTTTTTCTAATCAAAATATTATACATGAAAAAAAATGTACTTTTGATAATAGAATCTATTAAAGGTGACAAATCAAGTTTTTTAATGAAAATTAGTCATTAATATATAATGACTAATGAAAATAACTCATCTTTTAATACAAATGCTATGCAGTGTCTAAATAATACAGAAAAATTAAACAAAGGTGAGTAGAAAAAAAATCAAATATTTAATAATTATTATGTTAAGATCTATTTAAATGAACTTTCCAGATTTAAAAAGAAAAAAAAATAAAATATTTTTTTCTTAAAGTTAAAATTAACGAGTATAAACTAATTTGTATAGATTCTTGTATAATTTTTAAATAAGTGTTTTTAATTACATAACCTAATTTTAAACTGTAAAGAAATGTTTTGTTTTATTTCATTAGTATTTCTGAAAAAAAAAACTGATACTAATATATAATAAGTCCATACAATTATTTAAGATTTTATTTTTAAGCGGTATATTTGATATAGGAATGGATACAATATATGAATTGAATTAAACCACAGCAAAATTGAACCAAATTTTAAAAGTATTTTGAGGAAACTGAATTGAATTCAAATATAGCATAATTTTTTTAACCATTCTAAATTGTTTGAACTATATGAATTTTTATTATTACCAGTAGACGTCTTATTTTAAAATATATTTTTCACCTGAATTATAGTTCAATTTAGCATAATCAGACTATTTAAGAGTAATTCAAACTTTAAAAACCAAATTAATAGAACAATCGAGTACAGTGTTTATTTTAAACAATTCAATTCTTTTACGTAATTGAATTCGGTTCAGTCCAAAGTTTGGACAACCTAGACTATTATCTTGAAATTGCATGCAAAACAATTTATTTATTTTCTTTTCTTTTTATAGATATATCACCAAACACTCATAGCAATATCATTAATCAAGATATTAGCTCTTCTGTTTATACTTTTAATAATTGAATTATTTGTAATTAAATTATTTTTATTTTTTAAATAATTAATTTGGATAAAATAATTGAAATATTTAAAATTTATTTTTTTTATAAAATAATTTAATTTCTATTTTATGGTGAACTCAACTCTATCTTTGAGTAGAAATATCAAAACGGATCAAGTTCGATAGGCCTCACATGCCATTATATGGGTTGAAACAAGCTCCTCGATGTTGGTTTGCAAAACTTATCGATGCTTTGAAACACTATGAATTTACACAATCATCCTTTCATCATTCACTCTTTACACTGCGACGATGTGCAACTCTATGTGTTGGTTTATGTAGATAGTCTCTTGATTTCAGGAAATGACAATGTTGCCATTAAAAGCATTCAAAATATACTTGTGTGCATGTTTTCATATGAAAGACCTTGGAATATTGAAATATTTTCTAGGCATTGAGGTGACTCGTAACTCTACTGGAATTTTCTTGTGTCAACGCAAATATGCGTTAGATATTATATCTGAAGCGGGATTGTTAGGAGCTACGGTTGGCTCACCCATGGATCCTCAACATTGCTTATCGTTAGCTGAAGTTGCTCTTCTTCCATATCTAGAAGGTTGGGTTAGCTAGAACCGTTAATTTATTTGTCTGTTACTAGGCCTGAACTTTCTTATTGTGTACATACACTTACACAGTTCATGCAACATCCTCAACAGGAACATTGGGATGCTGCCCTACGTGTTGCGCGATTTTTGAAGGCTAATTTCGGACAAGGAATTCTGTTAAGTGCTGATTGTGATTTACAACTCTATACTTGGTGTGACTCAGATTGGACTAGTTGTTCCTTGACTAGAAAATCTATTACTGATTGGTTTATTTTTCTTGGTAATTCACCTATTTCATGAAAAATTACGAAATATCAGATTGTGTCTCATTCTTTCGTAGAAGCAAAATATCATTTTATGGCTACTACCATTTGTGACCTGAAATGATTGAAGGAACTATTATCATGTTTGGACTTAATCATATACCTATAAAATGATATTTTAGATGGTACATTTTAAAATATAGTCTTTATACTTTTGGAATATACAATGTATTTTAGATTATATATTCTGAAACTCAAAATTAAAAAAAAAATTAAGTATATAAAGATGTAGGAATGCATTATAGAAATGAACGAAGAACTTTAACTTTATGCACGTAAAGAATTTTATGACGTTTGTTGGTTTTACAGATTTCATTCCAATCATATTGTCCTTAAACTTGGTTTAGAATCGGGTTTTGTTTTGTTAATGAAATGTATTTCTTTTTTCTCTTATTTGTGAATCGTAATTTAGATATAACTGATAAAAATATCATATATTTTTTGATTTTAATTATATTAATAGAGGTATCATATATTTTATTTTATTTTATTATTATTAGATAATTCTATTCTATAATGAAATATATTATGTTTTATTCTTCCCCTCTCTCTTTACGTTATGTGATAGTATATTCTATATATTAGATAAATTTATAATAAATTGGTAAGAAAACTTTCATTCTCATGATTTCAATAAAGTATTTTTCTCGTAATTTTCTCTAATATTTCGTCAAAGTATGGTATCAACATTTTATGCAAAAAGAGTATAAACATTTTACGTGAAAAGGGTAAAACAAGATTGCTTTGGTATATGTTTTCTAACGTTAGTGAATTTTGCAATACGTATACTAATGATTATTTGCGAGATTTGAAATGATTCTATGATTTATTTTTCAATTTAGCGTAATATATAAGAAGATTCATTTGAATATAATCACTTCATCATGATCTAGATAAAGTCATCATTATTACAGACATTACTCATTTTTTATAAGCTAATATATATTATTAGCATTAGAATAAGTTTAATACGGTACAACTATCGAGTACTAATATTACATGTGTTTTAGTTTTTTCAGGATTTCATCCCACATTGTTTGAAGTTAATATATTGGAGATGCAATAATAATGGCTTGTTTATTTTCTTCGACATATTTTAGTTTTATTTATATTCAGCTACAGTAAATAATTTACCATATTCAGTAATTTGGTTTGAAATAGATAATTTAGTTATGATAATGGTTTTATTGTTCAAATTGGTTAGTTGCAACTTTTTATTGCATTTTAAGGTTAGATTTGGTTTCAAAAAGAATATTTTATTAACCAATATAAAAAAAAAAATTAATCATTTAAATTTAAATGAACATTTTACTTCACGTTTTTAATAAGTCACTTTTTATAGTACCTATATTTAATCAGTTTATAAAATAATCGTAATTTGTACTAAACAACTGACGTGAAAAAAAAAATATATTTTGCACTTATGGACACTCTTAATTGTCCAAGAGAGCCTTCGTCAAATACATACCAAAATCAAATTAAAAAATGTTTCAAAGTAAACACCGTTTATTAAAAAATAACATCGATGCAACTCAATTAATTATATTTATAGTACTTTTTCATGACCCAAAGATAAGAAAAAAATGTCTTGATGGACTTAAATATAACCAAAATTCAATTTCCTAACTTTTATTTAATGTTACTATTTCAAAAATAATCTTATATTTAAATTTAAACATCAAATTTGAGTAATATAATTGAATGTAATTTGACAAAAAATACTTCTATAAACCCATTATTCTAGAAATTAGTGGATAACCAATATATATATATATATATATATATATATATATTATAATAGTCTAGTTGTGAAATAAAGGTGCATGTTTTCTTCGAATCTTACTCTTTGCTCACAATGTTCACTATCTTGTTTATGTAAGTAATTCAAAATTTATATTCTTAGAAAGAACATTCCATAATAGGTTTTAAAACCTTTTGGGAAATGCCATTCCTTAGTGATAAAATTTATTGTGTATTTTGGAATCAATAATCTAAATTGGTTAACTATTAATTTCAAAATGTATTTTGGATTCCTTATTCCAACATGATAATTGCTTTTTGCACCCCCAACAGATTTATTAATCTCACGATACAAGAAAAATACTCGGATATCCTTTATCATTGTACTAGCCTATGGGTATATGTGTTTTGCATTTTCTTAATTTTCATAAAAATTTGAGTTAAAATAAATAAGAAATATATAATTAAATATAAAATTTGAAAAATAAAATATGTATCTAGAAGAAATTTTGAACATAACGATTAAAGATAAAAGAGATTTTAAAATAATAATTAAAGATAAAACAAAAATGTTAAAATGTGAACATAGAAAAGAATATCTTCTTTATATATTGTTATAAATTACACCATCATTATCATTGTCGTCGATGTTATTGTTTTTACCTTCCTCAGATCGTTATGTAGAGGAAGAAGAAGAGAGAATATAGTAAAAGAAATCATTTCAGAATTTTTTTTCCAAAAATATCTCATCTGTATCGAATTTTTTTTCTGAAACACATTTCATGTAGGAGTGTTCAAAAAAATTTGTTCCGAAAAATACTATATGAGTTCCAATAATCTATTGTGAAAAACATATTCTGAACACAATTAGGAAATTTTATTTTAAACATTTCGTTCTGGAAATTTTGTTCCGAAAAATTTTATTCTGAAAATACTATTTCAAAAATTCCCAAAATTATTTTCTGAAAGTGTGTTTAGAATTAATAATCTGGAAGTCACTTTTACAAGGGTAAAATGATCATTTTCTTAAAATTGTTGGGGTGCATGAAGAAATTTATGGGGTGCAGGAAGCGATTGTCTCTCATTATTGTTTTTGAAACTGCTCAATCCATTACTTTTTTAATGTATTCTCATAACACCTTTGTAGAGAGTGTAAGGATCTTGCAAAGAGAAGGTGCAGAAAATAATTGTGTAAGTAGCAAAAGCAATTGTATAACCTTTTTTGGAAAGAGTCATGAACCAAATTGGACTGTTTGTTGACTGGCCCAACTCATGTGATTGTGATTGAGCATGAGAACCCAAAAGGAAATCAATAATTTACGATTTTTTAGAGAATTTTACTTTCTGTACTTTCTTAATTACTAACGGCATCTCATTTTACTACTTGTTACAACCATTAGCACGACTGAATCTTCTTTTTTAGACTCCTTGAGAGCAAGAATGAGAAGATGAGAGAGAGTAAAACATTAGATTTGATAGAAAACTTGTTTAAGAAAATATTACAAATCACATCAGAGGTCGAAAGGAGAAAGAAGTATTTAAACTGTGTTTGACCTCAAATCCTAAGCGATATGAGATTTATTAGATATACCAGAACATTTTCAAACTTAAATATTATACACATTTATAATAATACATTTTTACAGTATACATTTCTTATATTTAGTTATATCATATTAAAAAATAAAATAATTTATTAAAACAATATATATATATATATATATATATATATATATATATATATATAGAAGAAAAAGTTATATTTATAATACTAAATACACAAATAAATTGAACATAAAAATAAAATAAAATAACTAATGATATGATATTTATGAATATTTAATTATGATTGATTCTAATATCTTAAAATTAAAATATTCTAAGAATAAGGTTTAATTACTCGGATAATACTATGATAAAAGTGTGTCAATCTAGTACCCATTTTTTAAAAAGTGTCAATTGCATCCCAACTTTTGAAATAATGTCTCAATTAGGTTCCTTTCAGACAAAAATTACCAACGTCGTTAACGGCGTGTCACGTGTCAATATGCGGTTTTTTAATATATTTTTAATTTTCAATTATTTATTTTTGCAAAAAAAAATTGCCACATGTCAGGTCCCTAGGGTGACACATGACATTGTTAGTGTCAGGTGGCAGGACAATGCCACATGTCAGTGTCACTATCAGATGTCATTGTCTTGATTTCAATTTAGTCCTCATTTATGTCTTATTGATCCAATTTTGTTCAATTTTATCACAATTTCTTTTAATAATTAAAATATTTTTTAATCCACTTTTAATAAGATTAAAATAAATTAAGTATAATATTTTTACAAAATAAAGTATTGATATTTATATTTAAAATTTAGTGGTAAAAGTTATTTTATTAAGTCATTTTTAATAAAAAATATTAGTATAACATTCATACAAATAATAAAATTGGTCTAAAATTGATGAAAGACAATAATAATCATTACATTTTGAAAAAAAAAAGTAATGATTAACAAAACATGAGTTAATAATATACAATAATGTAATATGTTAAAAAATTATTTTTAATAAAAAATATTAGTATAACATATATACAAATAATAAATTTGGTCTGAAATTTTAGATAAACAATATAAATATCAGTACTTAATTGTTGTAAAAATATTTATACTCAATTAGTTTTAATCTTATAACAAAATGATTAAAAAAAGATTTTAATTATTAAAAAAATTGGGTCAAAATTGAATCAAAGACACACAAGTAGGGATTAAATTGAATCAATGAGACATATATAAGGACTAAAGTGAAATCAAGACAATGACATTTGATAGTGACACTGACATGTGACATTGTCCTTCCACGTGCAACTAACATGCCACGTTTCACATCAGAAATTTGACACGTGACAATTTTATTTTGCATAAAAAATTAAAAGAAATTCAAAAAAAATCAAAAATCACAAATTGACTTGTGGTACGTCGTTAACAAAATTAGCATTTTTTGTCTGAAAGAGACCTAATTGGGACACTTTATCAAAAGTTGGGATGATGCAATTGACATTTTTTAAAAGTGGATACGAGATTGACACTCATACCAAAGTGGATACCATCATAGCAATTAAACCTAAAACTAATCAATATTTATCTTCCTATTTTGTCTGGTGATAACAACATCCTTATAATCAACATTTTCTTCAGAGCACCATTTGAAATAGTTACACCACACCACATCAGAAGAACCAAATTGTTATTGAGCACAAAAATTACAAATCCAATATTAATTCCAAACAAAAAATTTTATTATAAAAAAAAAATTGCATTATTAATCAAACCTTGTAGTTGGGACAATCCTAAAATTGTGTACAAAGATTCTTTGAAGTTCTTGTCATTCTTAAGACTGCTAGGTCTCCATAATTACAAATGGATTTATGCCCATTCCCCTTGAACCACCACCATGGAGGGAACTATTACAACAACACTACCCCTAACTATTACAACAAGAGGAAGAAGATTGGCAATGAGACATACCTTCGCAATGAACGCATAGGATTTAAGGGGGAAGTTTGCACAACATCTTTTTTCACACTACAAGAAAAACGCAGTGCCTTTTATGAACTGCAAACCCTATTTAACTTTTTATCCCCATCTTTTCATTTCAAACTAAATTAAACATTGTAATGGATATATACCTCATAAACCCATAAAACGGGCCACGTAATGAAATATAGCACACGTCATGCAAACAATGCCAGAGTGTATAGTATTATGTTAACGATTTTAACACCGTTACTGAAAATGACCTAATTGAACATTTTTTTTACGAAAATAGGGACCAAATTGAACATTGAAACAAAATGAAGACCAAATTGAATAAACTAGAAAGTTTCTTAGGAATCTTCTCCTGTTTGTCGATCCAAGGAAACCTTTGAAGTATTCACTTAAGTTCTTTTCATGGTTATAGGGGTACCTAAAAGTTTTGAAGTCATAGAACATCTTGAAAGGGGTAGAACCTACCAAACACAACAAGGTGAGGGAAGCTAGGACTTCTTACAAATTTGCATGTTGATTTTTTTCCATTTTGGTTATATACATGTTGAATACGTGATGTGGGTACATATAGTATGATGCATGATGTGTATTTTGGATCCATGAACTAGTTTGATTTGTATTGATTTTCCAGTTGAATATGTTTTGGTATGTATGTTGAATATATGCTCATTTATATTGTTGGGAGTTTCAGTGAAATAAAGTGTGTTTGGAGCTAAATTGTAAAGTTGGGAGTATGATTGAATTGGGTGTTTTTACTTGAGTTATTGGTCTAATTGGTACAACGTTCAACATGTTTTTAAAACGGATTGAGTTAAGAAAAGAAAGGGAAGTACCAATTTGATCAATTAGAAAGTTAAAACTATGCATTTTTTTCATTTTTTGTCAAGGTGTTGAGCGAAACGAAGTGGGCGTTGAGCGTCAATCTTCAATTTCAAAGTTAGGGAACAATTTTTTGACAAAGCGTTGAGTGGTGGTTTGTACCATTGAGCGCCAATCTTCAGTTTCAAATTCAGTGAGCAATTTTGTGGCAAAGCGCTGAGTGGTGACCATTGAGCGCCAGTGTAGTGTTTTTGTTTGTTATGAAATCCTGATTATTGATATTGTAATTGGTTTTATTTACTGAAATAAACTAATTTCCAATGGTTGTAGTAATGATGTGAGTTATTATGATTTAAGGAATTCCATGGGGAAAATCCTAGTGTTGTGTTTTCTTTAGTGATGCATTGATGTATGAATTCAAGTACGGAGATATCTTAACGTTCTAATAACCATTCACACTCATAGAGTAAAATGATTTATATGGTGAAAAGTAGCAAGAGGTTCTAGTCTAAGAACTTTTTCTTATCTTAAAACACGAATGAGATTAACCTTGTGTGTGGTAAGGTGAAACTGATTAGCAATGACTCTACAAAGCGTAGAGGCCATCATAAGTTCATGCAGTGGCAGATCTTGACTAAATATTTTGGAGGGGCCAAAGTAATATAATTATTTGATTATTAGATTGGATCATTAGTAGAGTACTTTAAAAAATGTCTTCTTTAATTAAACAATTAAATCATAAATATAATGCTTCAAAATATCCGTGAAGAAATAAAATTTGTGTTGTTTTCATCTTCATAAACCCTCTTATCATTAAAAAAACATATATTATTTTATTCTTCATAATATACCTATTTTTTTAATAATATTAAAAAATAATTTATAATAATCTAATAAAAAATTGATAGACATAATTATTAAAAAAATATATTATAATCAAATTACAATTAAAAATCGGTTATTAAAAAACATATAATATATATTTTTTCTTCTATATTCATAAAAACGAATATACAAATACTCGTGAGATAAAAAATAATTTTAATAACTATTAAAATAATATTTCATTATAAAGAGAGACAAGAGAGAGTTACATTTTTTCTCTTCAAATAAGGAAGAAAACAAATGACAAATGAGAGCAAAAAGAATGAGTTTGTATTTAACTTTTTTTTTCTTCAACAACAAAAAGAAAGCATATGAGAGTGAGAAATGAGTACAATTTTGTAAAAAATTAAAGAGACAATGAGAAAGAAAATAAAAAACATATCTTAATAGATATTTTGTTTGATTACTTCTTTGGTTCCTGTTTTCAAAAATGTCAAGTTGATCATCAAAATCTTCTAGTCTCAATTTAGTCCCAATTTTGTAGTTGCAATTTAACATTTTTAGATGAAACCATAGACAAAAAAGTAATTAAACCTAAATATTTTTATTCTTTATTATATTTAATTTTATGTTTTATTATTTTTTAACATTAAATATTGTGTTTTAAAAAAAAGACACACAGTTTAATTTCCATTAATTTCTAAATATACTATTAATAATTTAAAAAAATTTAAATTTTTTAATATATATATATATATATATATATATATATATATATATATATATAAAAAAAAATAAAAAATATATAAAAGTATA
>Ga0214543_1006390_pt1 | contig 20974 bp, 6 predicted proteins | sample CNSS2metaG_FD_160094 | JGI IMG/M metagenome (GOLD analysis project Ga0214543, IMG submission 160094) | Root nodule microbial communities from cowpea collected in UCLA plant growth center, Los Angeles, California, USA - CNSS2 | ecosystem: Host-associated > Plants > Roots > Nodule | place: USA...
TAAACCACACAAACATCCCAGAGTGTTCCCATTCTTTTAATTCTCATCACCTGGCCACCACCAGATCATTCATGTTCTACCTCTCTTAGAGACTACTCCAAGGTAATTTGCTGCCAAACCTATCGACCACAATCGATAGAGCACGTGCGGGAAACCATTGCTACGGATCACACACCGTAACACCAGGTGGAGTTCCCAAATACAACATAAGTCGTATTGTCCCAAGACTACCAAACTCGTCAGCTATTTACTGAGGAGGGCAATCTATTCGGACCCATCCGTACTGGCCACAACCAGCACACTCACACCAGCAACACTCGCTAACTTGAGCTCAACTCAAGGGTTCCTCGTGTTCATCCGCCATCCCGAGCTCGAGTCGAGGGATGCCATTCCGAGCTCAACTCGAGGAATGCTACGTGCTTAACCCCTATCCCGAGCTCAACTCAAGAGATACGTTCCAAGCTCAACTCAAGGAATCCAGCAATCTTACCTTTGAAGCATCACCAAAAGGCTTGTAGATCACGCCTAAAAAGTCTAACAACTAGGACCTACAGTAGCCAAATCGCCTAGCGGGGGACACGTACCGCTAGGTGGTATCAGCTTCCAGGCCGCCTGGCGGGGGACACGCACCACCAGGCGCCAAGCGCCTTAAGATTATCAATAATTATAGACACCGCCTGGCAGGAAAGTTCACACCGCCAGGCGCACCCATGCTAATACCCCACTGTTTCTGCCGCAACCACTTGGCGCACCCACGTTCACCGCCAAGCGGAACTCGCACTAGACTTTATTGACGTTGTAGCCCTTGCCTGGCGGTCTACAAACCTCTGCCAGGCGCCGTATAAGTACAGACGTTGTACTAGTATCTTTGCAACCTGAACAATTTTAGTTCCTCAAACTAGCATACAAACCTCACTTTGCCTTTCATCAATTCATTTGAATTGTTCTCCCAGTGGCTAACTTACTATCCACTTCCTACTTATATCTAAGGCAAACTATCCAAATGCACATAATTGGTTGTCTTAATAAAACCTCATTCCTCACTCCATAACACAGTATGTATACATTACCTAATACTTACTATCACCATTGCCTCAACGTTAAATTCACTCTCGTATTTATTCCAAATCCCGGTGCTCAATGCACAACGCACTAGTTTGGCTAAGTCTTAAATCACGAACATCAAACAATGTACTTATTAATCATTTACATTCCATGTGAAATTCATCCTTTCTGCACTCAAACTGTTTTCCGCCAGGTTGTGCCCTTCATTACCCTAGTCATCGAAATTCCCATATAATATGGTTATGCTTTCTTAATGATATACCAGTTACTCTCACTTACACACAACTCCTCATCCATTCCTCATTCTCAAAATGGTACACTACCAACCCCGATCAATTTCCAATATCCACTGCATATCAAGACTTCCGAAACAGAGCTACACCTCATTGCCAAGCGGTGCATCAGACTTTTGGGTAAACTTCCAGAATTTCCACACCTGCGAACCTCCCACTTTTCCCGATTTTTCATTCCAGATTAATCTCTATTACTTCTCGCGCGAACTCCCTTATAATTATAATACTTCACAGTTTACACACACATCCATTAGCAATTTTCCAAAGCATTTCAATCACCAACAATAGTCACGACATCAAAACCCCAATTGTTCAACCCTAAAACATTGTCACTGTTCCATCGAATTTCACTATCAAATACACTTGAAATCAAAACGTTACTACACCAGATCATCTCCTAAGACCCACCCCTTGCTTTCCCTCCAAACAACTCACGCCAAAATTCACAAGAAAGCCCAAATTGAGTCTCAGACCCGCGTCGCCTAGCGGTCCCAACCAATCCCGCCAGACGCTTCATGCAAAAAAAACCCAGAATGGGGTAAAGGACGTGCGTCGTCTGGCGGCCGGGACGGTGTCGCTAAGCAGTTCCTCCTCAGGAACCCAAAACTTGTGAAAATGTATGCGCCGCCTAGCGGCTATGAGCAGCCCACCAGGCGGTTCCTGGAAATTTTCCAGAAACGAGAAAAATGCAACAGTACAAGTGACATTTATGCAATACAGTATATATCATGTGATTTCAAATCAAGTATACAAAATCTAACATGGGAAACTCCCCTAACCTGGATCCTTTTGCTTAAAACTTGAATTTCCAAGGTTCCTCTTTTGCACACAATTGTCTTTTTAGTTGTTTCCCCAATTGGCTCCTATGCTCCCTCTCACAGCACCAAAACACTCTGATTTCACTCTCCCAATTGTGTAGAACGAAAATGAACCACTAACCCTCTCCTTCTCTCTCAAAATTCAATTAATGGTGTGTTAATTACCCTTAATTACACTAAAACGAAATTATCATTAAAAAGCCCATAAAATTTCTATTCATGATCACTTATGGGCTGCTTTTCCAGCCACCCTTGGCTGTCCACTCCACTGGGGCTTCCTCCACCCTTTCATATTCAAGCCAAAAACTTAGTTTAGCAAAAATAAAGTTTAATTTGGGTCTTCCAAGGTTTGAACCTTTAACCATGCAAATGCCATGTCAATGCTAAACCATCATGCCAACTCATGTTTCTTGCTAACTAATATAATTCAGATATTATATCATATGAAACATGATCAATCATATTATTAAAAACAATAATAATTAAATAACACATAAATAGCATTCATAGGATTCGAACCCAAGTCGTCTCACATAATAAAGTACTCTCAACCACTTGAGCTAGTACTTTTCCATGTCATACCAATCAGAAATTAATGTCATAAATGATCTTTCCACCCGCATTTATTAATTATTTATTTATTTAATTAATTAAATTCCATGGGTCTTACAACCCATAACCTTTCCTCGAACTTCAACTTCAACTTCAAAATGTTAAACCTTCACCCACAACCTCACCTCCAACTTGAACTTCACACAGTCTTAAACCTTCACCCACAGCCTCACCTCTAATTTGAACCTCACATTGTCCTAAACCTTCACCCACAACCTCACCTCCAACTTCAACTTCATAGTATGGTAAACTTTCAACTACAGGATCCCTAAAAACAATCTTTGTACCCAATACTACCTCACATTCACATACATGTTCAGCTCCAACTTCATCATTAGCCCATTTCTCTTTGTCCACAACTTCACCCTCTTTCTCAACTATTGTTGTATCGCCAACATGACTACTATCAGCACTCCCTAAAAGTCTATGGACACCACCTTCGCTTTCTACTATATTGTCCACAACTTCTGCTTCATTCACTCCATGCACCACAAACAAGTGAACTTTGCCATAATGGTTAGCCATGTTCACCATATTAATTACACTATTGTCAATAGAATACCACAACTCCTTAACACTAATATACCCCATTTCCTTAAGTGACCCTAACATTTCAAAATAACTCCATCGGTCAGGATCACATGACCAATTAGTCGTTTCCTCACCAATATATTTAAAATATTCATCAGTGGCAAAGTATCCACCGTGGTCAAACATCTCAAAGATTGAAACACAAACAGAGCTTAAAAAATATTAACAATCTTTAAATGGGGGACCACTTACAATCAAAATTGTATTAAAGGTTGGTTGACACAGAAACTCCACCATCGAAAACCGACACACAAAGAATTTTAAATTAGGGGACAAGAACCTTTTATTCTATTTGACAACGACAACTCAAATATAATCAATCCTCATGCACAAACAAAACGAAGCAAAAACACTAATTAAAATACATAACCAGAAAACCTAAGCGTTAACTCGTCAGTTATTACTGAGGAGGGCAATCTAACTAGACCCATCCATACACGCCGCTACGTGCACACTCACACCAGAAACACTCGCCAACCCGAGCCACAACTCAAGAGTTCCTTGTGTCCATCCGCCATCCCGAGCCACAACTCAAGAGATGTTATTCCGAGCCACAACTCAAGGAATATCACATGCTTAACCCCTATCCTGAGCTACAACTCAAGGGATACGTTCCGAGCCACAACTCAAGGAACAATAGCAAGTCGACCTTTAAGATATCCTAGAAGCCTTGTAGACAACACACACCAAAGCAGCACAACAGAAATCTGCTGCAGCAACATCGCCTGGTGCAAATCACGAGGCATCAGGCGCAATAGGCTTTCAGGCCGCCTAGCGGGGGACGCGTATCGCCAGGCGCCAAACGCCTCTGCACACCCTGCCTCTACAAGTATCGCCTAGCGGGACTACCTTCACAGCCAAGCGCCACACGTTCTCATTGCCTTCTGTATTCATAGTTGTCGCCTGGCAATTTCCCTACTATCGACAGGCGCCACACCAGTACTCGCGTAGTACTAGTTCTGGTTTAGGTTCAGGTGTAGTCGCTCGCATCCTTATACACTGAGTCGCTCAACCAATCCAATTGTCATGTCATAACTCAATAATAGTGCCACATTATGCTACTTCCATCACAATTACTAAGTCAAGCGCCCTCACTTCAATCATATTATTATTCTTATAATCCTTAACTTTAAGTTAATGCTAGGCCTCATACCACTGATATGAACTCCTCATCACAGTCAATTAGGAATACTACTACTACCATATCATTTATCCATCTAAGCTCTTACATGCATATATTCATGAACTCCTACTTCTTATCTCACCAATCCACTACAATTATTTCTTTGTATCACCTACTAATCCTCCATCATTACAATTCCACCTTTCTTTAAGTCATGCCCATTCCAATACATCACATTAAACCTTATTAATATTTACCATAAGTTTTCAATTTAGACCAATCCCTATAATATTCCCAATCACAAAATTACATCACCCATGACCCAAATTAGTTTCCCAACCACCATTTCGCACCAAAAACATACAAACCTGCAACTCTGGTATGGCGCTTGGTGTCAGCCAAGGTGCCGCCAGGCGGTTCCTACAGTTCCAGGAACCCCGAATTTTCTCCATTCACCTGCGAACCCTAACCCATTCACAACAACTCTGGTTTCAATTCAATTCACGGCTCCATGGGATACAATTCCATCTTGTAGGATTACGATTCATGTCTAACACTTCCCATACCCGCATTCATTCACATTTTCCATTTAGATTAGTGCCACTATAGAAATCCCCAATTCATCAACCCTAAGATAACCTTCATGCGATTTTCATCTCAATTTAACCCCCAATTCCACGAATTTCCAAGGAAATACGATGTCTAATCATTCATAACGATTAGAACGTGATTTATCCCTGATCAGAATCCTCCCAAAACAGGCAGAAAACAAAAATCAAACCAAAACAGCTCGCGTCACCTGGCAGGTGTTCATCACCGCTAGGCAGTTCAACAAAAACCCAGAAACTGAGTGAATCGGCCACGCGCCGCCTGGCGGTCGAGATCTTACCGACAGGCGGTTCCTCTTCAGGAACCCAGAAATAACCCAAAATAGTATGAGTCGCCTGGTGGCTACGAGTAGCCCGCCAGGCGGTTTCTGGAAATTTTCCAGAAACGTGATAATTAAACAGAATTAGCAAAGCTTGATAATATAATCAGCATACATCTTGCAACAAATAATAATTCAAGTAAATACACGGAGTCCAGCTCCCCTAACTTGGATTTCCTTGCTGAACTTGAAGGTTCTTGGCTCCTTCTTTGATAAAAAATGGCTCACTCTGGATTATCTCTCCCTATTGTGCAGTACAATGGTAGAATCAAAGAAATTCTCCTTCTTACCTCTAATTGGCCTTTTAATTAGGACTTAATGGTGATTAATTAGCCAAAACGAAAAATGGGTTTAATGGTAATGGTAATTGCTATTCAAGGCCATTATTGAGTTGTTATGTTATCACTCATCATAACCATTAAGTACTCTCAACCATTTGAGCTAGTACTTTTCCACATCATATCAATCAAATATTTAATGTCATAAAGGCTCCCACTACCCGCATTTATTAATTATTTATTTATTTATTTAACTAAATTTCACGGGTCTTATTCTTGTGTAATCTGAGGTTGTACAATAGTTAGAAATATTGATTAGAACAAGTCTTGTATGTAAAAGATTGTTGTTTTGATTAAATCTGCGAATTCTGCATTCTGCATAAATCTCCAGTATTTTAGCCGACTAATTTGTTTTTTTAATCAATTGTTAATAGCTCAAGAACAAATTAGTATGTTGCTTTATTTTTTTAACCGATTGAAAGTGTACTAGTCTGCTGCTTTTACATCCTAACTTTCAAGTCTATTTGATTCAATTGAAAAAAGTTTTAAGCTTTCGAAAAAATTTTAAATAGCCAATTCAACCCCCGTACTTGGCTTAAATCACCATTTCAAAACTAACATGACTTACCATCACTATCCAACAACAACATTAACACATGTTCACATAGAGATTAGCATAGGAAAAAAAAATTAAAGAGAACCACACATCCAATCTTATTCATAACTAACATTAATTCACATCACAACATGTTCCAAACAATTTGACTTTTCTGATTATATTAATAATAATTTATTATTGATATTAATAACATTAATACTAATATAATAATAATAACAATAATAATAATATAATCAATAATGCAGAATAATAACACAACTAATAATAATAATATTAGAATAGTGTAGACATAATAATAATAATGTAAAATAATATTAATAATAGATTAATAGTAGTTACCAATAATAATAATAATAAATATTCATTAATATGAATCATATTAATACTATAATAGTAATATTAATAGTTAGGTGTAATAAAATAATAGTGTTGTACGATTAAAATTTATAATTACACTTTTGAGTTATGTTATATTAAAATGAAATGTGTATACACGAATCATTATTAAAATAAAATAAAATGTAAATATAATGTGCATTAAAGATCCGTAAACAAAATTCGAAACAAATGTTGATGTTAAAATTTGTTAACAGAACCATAGATATAAAAACTTAAACTCATTTAAAATGAATTGGTCATATTATATTTTAAAAAAATGAAGTTAAACTTGAAATAATAAAAAAATAATATATATATATATATATATATATATATATATATATATTTTGACATGTAATAATATAAAATAATAATAATAATAATTCAACTATTACTCAATAAATATTAATTTAATATTTGTTGAGTTAATAATAACAAAAATAATAGTAATTATAATAGTATTACTCGTTACCAATTAAAAATTTTATTTATAATTAAAGAAATTTAAAATAATTGATGAAATCAATTAATTGATAAAAAAAATTAAAATTAATCATATAATTATTAATTGGAAATATATAAATTTAAAAGATTTCGAGAAAATTAAAAATATTTAATGAAATTAACTAGTCGTTTAATGAAAAAAAATTAGAAACGAATCATATAATTACTTATTGTATAAATCAATTCTAATTATGAACACAAATCATTAGTAAATTAAATTTTTTTATTTATTTAGATTTGGATATTTATTATTAAAGAAAGTTCCTTTTTAAGCCTCTTCATAAGAATATTATTTAAAGTAACATTATTTTATATATTTATCTATATTATTTTAAGAATAAACATGTTATTTTTTGTGTGATATAGATTTGTGGAATGTATGTGGTTCATCTGTTTATGCTTAATTTATAGATTAAGTGCATATGTTTGGGTTGAGTTATGTTCATGTTTAATGTATGTAGCTTGACTGTCAAGAATTCATGGATGTATGAATTGCTTAATTGCATAAGGAAACTGAATTGTGACTTTTGCTTAATGGTTATTGTCTAGTGGATTGAGAGTAGGTAGATGTGTTAATTTGGTGGTCTATAATAAGTGAAATCGTATTTGAATTAAGGAAGTCAGTACGTTTTAATCATTGTTGCATTTCATTTAATCTGTTGTAAGCATTTGAATCTACCAACCCCTCCCCCCTTTGTGTTGAATTGCAATCTGGAAAGCTTTGAATGTAAGGTTTGATAATTGGGAGACGACCTTGGATTAACTTCTGAGTATTACATTTAACTGTTTTATTTGGTCGGGTACGACTTCGATCACCTACCACACAAGGCTAGTCCATTTAATCATCTACGAAACTAAGTTAGTATAGGTCTTATAGATTCTATTTCTTCCCAAAGAGTTTTAAGATTGGTAAAAACCTAATTCATATTCCACTTTCCTTGTTTGATGGAATGGATTTCTTAAAGCATATCTAAAATTATGAAGTGGTCACCTTTTAAGACCCCTTCCTACAAGTCTTCCGAAAGATTTTTGGAGAATCAATGTAGATAGTGCTTTATGCAATTTAACGACATAAAGTCTGATTAATCGAGGAAATATCACATTCCACATTTCCCATGCTTCAAAAATTAGATCATTGCATTAAGGAATTCCAAAACTTCCATCAATGAACTTAAGTTTATTCTTTGCAATAAGGCATGCCGCATATTTCTACTCAAAGATTGATAATTTGTCTCATTAAAAGAAAGAGATACAAGAAGAAGAGATAGATTTTCTCTAGGATGCAAACGATTAGGACTAGATGGATTCAAACAGTAATCCATTGTGTGTTTTGTTTCACTAATAAATAATCCTATGAAGAAAAAGGAGAAAGAAACACTAGAAGAAAAAGGAAAGATCAAAAGATAGATTTATCATAATAAAGAACACCTTAACCTACTTTGATACCGTAGTAAGTATGGTATTTAGTAAAGATGAGTACAACCATGGAAAAAAGAAGCTCACCAGAAATACATCAAACAAAGTATAGTAGAAACACAATCAGGTTTGTAAAACTATAAAATACTTCAAATTTGACTTGTTTATTTTACAAATAGGAAACCTATTTATATGTTTTGTACAAAAACCCTAACCAGAAAAACAAAAAAAAACATTAGGAATGTGAGTAATGGTTGTACATTCAATAACCCTTACCTAGAAGCATTCATCGTAGGATTCATGATATACGCTCTGTTTGGAATTCAAAGTATTAGAATTTATGATATCAATTGTTAGATTGAGCACTTACCACTAGACCAAAAACTATAACTCATAGTTAGGATACAACTCTTTCCACTTAAGTCCAAATGCCACAATTCAATTATAACTTCGCCCACTTGGCCTTTGTTACATGAAAATTGATGTCACCTGCAATAATATAGATAATAAAAAGTACATCTATAGTACTTACAGACAATTAGGTCTAGCTATAGGCAAATGATTGTAATACCTTACTAAACATGTTTGTGGTGTTGCTTGCCTTTGCGTGCATATATAGGTTAAGAGAGAACCAACATTACAGCAACATTTCAAATTACATAAAATATTAAACATGCATGCATTTGTTAATGAGAGGAACCTGTACAGAAAGAAAGCAAAAGAAGTGTTATATGTTATACTTGAGAAACATCATAATTACTTCATCCTAAAGTATGCACTTCATGTGATCTCAAAACTCTAAAACTATATCCTTCTTACAACATGGGAACTCTGTATATGTTAGATTAATTTGATTTATAGGCCATAGTTCATGTTGTGTTATTTTAGCAGTTTGTTAAAGCTTAGTGCCAGAGCCTTTATGTAAATCCATAGTAAAAGTTTATGGCAAAAGAACTCACTCCTCTACACTTCCCAATTCTACACGGTGATAAAGTTAATATTGGAATGTCAAACTTTATGATAGTTTAATAGTTTTCCTTGTATATCTTGACAATTAATTATTAATTATACAAAGTATATAGATAAAAACAATAGTAATAAACAAAAGTAAGAAGGTGATTTTATAAAGGGTTAAATATATTTTTAGTCCCTCAAGTTTCAGCGAAATTTGGAATTAGTCCCTCATTAAAACTTTTGACCAATTTAGTCCTTCATCTTTCAAAATGCCATGAATCTAATCCTTGTAACCAAATTTTGTTAAGTTTATCTGATGTTTCAAGCGCATTTCATGATAGTATTTAAATTATTTACACTGTTTGATACATTTTTGTTTCAATGTTAACTTAAATACTATCATGAAATGTGCTTGAAACGTCAAATAAACTTAATAAAATTTGGTTAAAAGGACTAAATTCACGCATTTTGAAAGATGAAGGACTAAATTGATATAAAGTTTTGATGAGGGACTAATTCCAAAATTCACTAAAACTAGAGGGACCAAAAACATATTTAACCCTTTTATAAATAATGTAGTTACGTTGGTGTTTAAGTAATTTTGAAGAAACGGGGTTGAAATTAATGAATAACTTTATTCTTTTCTTTAATTAAAGTTATTTATTTCTAAATTCAATCAAAAATTAAAATTTAGAAAAAAAATTAAAGAAAATTTTGAAAATTGAATTCAAAAAAGGAAAAAGAGAATATAAATGAAAAAAAAAAAAAATTAGAAAATGAAAAAAAAAAGAAACAAGAAGGAAAAAAAAACGAGAAACAAAAGAAGAAAAAAATGAAATTATTAATTAACTAATTTGCTGTTTGTACCACCATTTGTTGACATCAAATCCTTAATTCCCCTATACCCCATGTACTAATAATTGGATTCTACCCGTATTACTTGCTGCAGCCTTTATTTCACTGCACACACCTCACTGTTTGTTATTTTGGGCTGAGTAGTTTCTACTTCATACACCCACGTTTCCTCTCTCTTCACCACATTGGGCTGTTTAAGTTTCATGAGCTGGATTCTCTGACTTGTTGCACCCCATTTTCATTCATTGCACAACCACTTTCTTTTGGTTTCGGTTGTACTATGATTTACTTCTTTACAACTATCATTTTAGCCATGCACTCCCATATTAGAAAAATGATATTTTAACTTATTTTTTTTAATCCACTTTTAATCTACTACTTCAATCACCATTAGATCATTTATTTTAATTTTTTTTTAGTGATGTGATGTGATAATCTAATGATGATTGAAGTGGTGAGTTAAAAATGGATAAAAAAAAGTTGGTTAAAGTATTATTGTCCTTTTTATTATTCCATTACATCCACATTTCACTCACAAACCCTCATTTCTTTTTTTCCTTTACTTTTGAAGGTTTTGGGCTACTGTTTTACTCTTTACAACATTTATTTCACTTTTTATAAGTTTTGGCACTCCATTTTTTTACATTCACCATTTTTCTAAAAATATTAAAAATATTTAAAAAAATTAAAAAATAAACTAGTTTTTTACTTTGGCGTTTGTCGAGCCCTCATATTGTCCTGTTCCTTTTCCAAAAATATAACAAAAATATACAAGGTTAAGAAAAAGCAAAGCAATATTTCTTTTAAATATCGTGATCTTTTAATTCTTTTATCTAAATAAAAATACGTAGGAACAAGATCAGTTTTTATTGAATTTACATAAAATAAATAAATAAATAATTCAAAATTATTTTTAAGTAGTTTTATATCTAGAACTACGTAAATCTCAAGTTTTCATTGGGAATGAAAATTTGTGAGAACAATGATTAATCTTTGCTGGACCAAAAATTTCAAAAAATATTTTTGTTCATTTCTACAACATCTTGGTTTTGAGAAAGATAAATATTTTGAAAAAATTACATCTCTTTTGTATGTTGAACTAAAAATATCGTTTTAGAACGACCATTGTAGAGTAACATATTTCCTATACATAATCTACTCCTAAACTCAAAATTCGATTTCGCAAACTATGCTTAATCTTTACAGTTTTCCATAACTTTTCAGAATAAACTAGGATGACAATTCTAAGAACAATGTTTTATATTCTTTGGATTCATCGTCTTATTGCAATATCGGTTACAACAATCGGATAAAGAAAAGGTTAAAAAATAAATTGTGTATAAATGAATGATTTAGAAGTTGTAATCCAAAAGGTGCACGATGCAAATATGACATGTTCTGCTACGGGGGCTAGATTTTGATCTCAAAATCAACTGTATTATTCAAAAGAGTTAAATTGGTGAAGAAAACTAGAAACATTATCACTATTGCTCAAGTTAATAGATTTTGCAGTGGTCACATTTTGTTACAAAAACTTTGATTTTCAAATAAATGCAAAACTTGTGAGGATGAAAAGACAAAATGGCAATTAAGAATGTGAGAAATAAAGCTTTCAAAATAAAGTCTCTCTCATGATGTACAAATAGATATTGTCCATATTATATTGTATTAAGATTGATTTGTATGGTTGAATGATTAATAAATACCAAGTTTTTTTATGGGTTTGATGATTTTTAATTATTTTTACTCTTATATGCAAATATACAATATCTATGTATTGCACATATTTATATTTTCTTGATAGATAAAAATGATAAATAATATTAAAATATAATTAATTTGTTAACTTACATTTTGTTTCGGTATAACAAAAATCATAAATTATTATATTTGTATTATTCTCAAACTTAAAAAAAATCAAGTTAATATAAACATTACTAAAGTCTAAGTAAAGACAAAACACATCATAGATGTATTACTTATATTTTTAAAGTAAAAATAAACCTAAATAAAATAAATTTAGAACTGTTCAATCCCCAAATAAAGTGAGAATCACAAACTCTATTTGTAGATAGTTTAATTTGTTTTCTCTTACCTTTATTTCCATCTTGTAAATATCTTAAATTCTTACAAATTCTTTAGTTTTAAATTCACAAAGGCAAATTAATATAAATACCAGCACAAAAGTTCAAGTAAAAAAAAAAAAAATATATATATATATATATATATATATATATATATATATATATATAGATATGAGATATTTTTAAAACATAAAAAACCTATTAAAAAATTTAGATTTATTTGATCCCAAAAGAATGTAAGAATCACAATTTGTAGTGAAAGATAATTAGTACGTTTGTTGTTACCTTTTGTATCGATCTTACCAAGACCCTAAGCTTTTACATTTGCTTCAATATCAAAGTCACAAAAATAGGTTCACATAAACACCAACACAAGTCTTAATAAAGGTAAATGGGGCTTTTAACAACGGTTAAAAGGGAGTTTCAAAGATGGTCCTAGAACCGTCGTTAATTCAGTCGTCAATGACGAATCTTAAGGGGGTCATGGCTCCCCAAAATTTTTTAAATTTATTAAATATGTATATAGAAAATTTTTAACATTTTTTGAAAATTTCAAATTATATGTAAGTAGTATATATTGAGAATGGATGGAAATTAAAGTACGTATCTTTTTATTTCTCTTATAAAGCTCAACATTTAATTTTAATAAATAATAAAACATAAAATCAAATATAGGAAATAATAAAAATATTTATTAAGAATTGTTTTTAATTTTTTTACATTGTCTTTTGAGTTTTTCACCAATTGTACTCATCTCTCACTCTCACATGTTTTCTTTTTGTTTTTAAAGAAAAAAAAAATAAGTTAGACACAAACTCGTTATTTTTGTTCTTTCATTTTCCATCTGTTGTTTTCCATTATTGAAAGAAAATAGGCAACTAAGTCGTATCTCACTTGATAGGATAATGAAATATGACTTTAATAGTTAGCATTATTTTTTTATCTCATGAATCTTTATATATTCATTCTTTATGAATAGAGAAGAAAAAGTAATGTATTATGTGTCGTCTATTTTTTTATTAGATTATATGATAAATTTATTTTTTATCTTTTTTTAAAGTATATTCATGAATAATCAAATAATAGATTCATTTTTTAAAAGTAATAAAAGAAAAGTTATCTGTGGAGATGAATTTCTTGCCAAAAATATGATTATTTACATTGAAAAAGAAATAGCTGAAAATTTTAGTTATAATTTAATTATCGATGAGTTCAAAAATATGAAAGAAGTAGAGACAATTTTATACATGTGTGATTTCTTTTATAGAAATATTCATACTAAATTATATTTTAATATTTATCATATGGAGGATGCTAACGCGGGACACTAGTTAGGAAATAATTAATAATCCTTGATTTCATCATTTTTACATTAAAAACTGGAATAATTAACTCTATTAATTAACAATGTTATAAATTCATATAACAGGCTTTATAAAGACAAAAATACCTTTTGAATTTCTAAGCAATATTTCTCTCACACAAAAAATAAGCACTTTGAAATTTCTATGACCTTTGCTAAAAAGCAAGAAAAAATATCTATTTAACACTTGAAAAATCTCTTAGTGAAAGCTTGAAAAAGGTTTGAAGGTAGGTCTTTAATTTTTGCAAAAAGAAAAAAATCTCTTTGAAATTTCTAGCAACATTAAAATATACTTATTTTAATATTCAATTCATATTTTAATTATTTTTTTGTAAATATTTTAGACATTAAACACTATTTTTTGTTGATTTTTCTATTAATTTAAACTCTTTTACGTTTAATCATATTTTAATTTTTAACAACATTAAAACAATTATTTTATTATTTTTTAAATTTTTAAATTTTTATTAGTGAGCATCAAATAAATAATAAACATAGTTGTACAATACTTATGGTCATTTTTGCTTTCCAAATAAAGTAAATATTCATTAATGATTATTAGGTTAGAAATTTTAATATCACAGTTAACTATGAAATTTTGAAAATATAAATGTGTATTAATTATTTTTAAGTAGTACCGTTAGTAGGAACCTTAATGTATTAGTAACAATTATTAAATATATAAATTTTAAGTGTATTATTTTGGCTCTTCTAAAATTATTGGCCATGATCTGCCATTGTCAGTCATTATGATAAGTTCAAACAATTAACCATAAGAAATAAATTGTCGTCATTTGGTATCAAGTGGCGACCAATGATGACATCGTTTAATAGTTCTTTTCAACCTTGGTAGTTTGATGAGTGACCAACAATGACGACACTTAGTGCGAGAATGACCAGTGGCGACGACTTTGAATGTGTCAATGGCTATGAGCTTTAACAATGATGCCATAAAGACTAGTGACGGAGGAATCCACTCCCTATAAATGCAGAGCGAGCCCACACAAAAAAGAAACAACCTTGGCGACAAGACGACCCGAAAGCCCTGGTGGTATGACGACTAACAAGCTTAAAGGTGCGATGAGTGACGAGATTAAAAGAGCGACATGTAGAGAGAGGAAATGAGAAAGAAGAAGAGAAAAAAGTTACGTTAAAAGCGAAAACACAGTGCGAGCAGGAAAGTCAAAAAAGAGAGTCGTTTTTAAAGAAGCATAACTTTTAATTATGGTTGACCACAAAATATGCAAAAATAATGTAGGAAACAAAAATTATATTGAAAGATAGTTGGTGTATATTTGCTCTTACCTTTCATTTTAGTTTTACGAAAATCCTAAGTTCTTACATATAGTTCTGTCTCAACTCACAAAAAGTAGGCTAATATAGACACCACTACAAAAGTCCAAGTAAAGGTAACAACATTGTAAATAGATTACTAATATATATTTAAAACAAAATAAACCAGAAATAAAAAGATCAAAATCATTCAAAATTCTGAAAGAACACATTTGATTTGCATCTTAGCTTGAGAGATAGTTTGCATCTTAGCTTTTACATTTTTATTTAATCTTACAACGACCCTAAGATCTTACATTTGATTTACTCTCAAGATCACAAAAGACAATTAAGATAGATGCCACTAGAAAAGTTTAAGTAAAGGCAACAATATCAATGTAACTATTTGACTGATACATATCTAAGACAAAATAAACCTACATTAAAAAAATCTAAAACCATCAAAGTACAAAACAATACAAGAATCACAAATTCTGTTAAAAGTAAGTTAGTACTTTATCTCTTACCTTTTCTTTAGTCATATAAAGACACTAAAATTTTACCTTTACTTCAGTCTCAAACTTACAAAAGTTGTCCTTGTTTTGTTTAGATAATTGAATAAAAATATAAAAGATTGCATCATAAGCACTATAAATGTTGATTATCTAAAAAAGACATACATTTTTTAATGAAAAACCAAATTCTTCTATGCAAAAAAGAAACAAATTCTTAAGCAAAAAGCAAAGCAATTTTTGAAAAATTGTCGTAAAAACCCCTAACAAACAAACCCTAAATCCTAAATTCTTACCACTTGCTTTAGTTTATGACCTTTTGCTTTATTCTCAAAAACAAACAATGTCCTCCTTTTGTCAACTTCTTCAATCAAAAGTTCAAATTGAAAGCATAAAAAACAATGACAATAGACAAAAAAAGATGCATGATTCTTGATCACAAATTGAAAACACTTTTGAATAAAAAAACAACTTTTGAATGAATCTCAACAAATTCTAAACCTTAAACTCTTACTATTTATTTTAACCTATGACCTTTTGCTTCAGTATCAAACAAACAAGAAAACATTGTTCTTGCTTTTGATCAACTTCTTCAATTAGAAGACAAACACTCTTTTCAACAAAAGAAAAGAACAATGTAGCCATGTGCTTGGTATTGTTCAAAGGTTAACCTTGCACTTCTTTAATGGTTGAACTGACACCACCATCTCTCTTGTCTCCATCTTTCACACAATGAAGATTTGCAGAGTAAGAAATGCTAGCACAAGAACATGTCTTCATTGGTAGCAAAAGAGACTTTAAAAATTTTACAAAAACACACACACATAGTAAACCAAATAATTGAACTTATAATGACAACAAAACCATTTTTTTTCAATCATTAATATAATAAACATGGGTAAAGAGAAAAATTTTTCCTAGCATTAATAACTAAAAAAATAAAAATCTTATATGAATGTGAGTGTAATAGATATGGTTAGAAGGATAAATTTCATTGTAATTTCTTTTCTTAGTAGTATAATAGATACATATTGTGGTATTTAAGAATTTAAAAAATGGATTGAAGAATAATAATAGGATTAAATATCTTTGTAGTCCATAAATTGTGACATGAAATTGGATTTCATCATTGTCCCAAACTTTGATGTAGTTTGATCCCTAAACTTTAAAAATGAATGGATGTAGTCCTTGTCATTCAACAATGTTAAGTTTTTTTAATGCGACAAACAATGTTCCATGCTGATGTTTATACTATTTATGCGTGACTTTAAATATTTTTCTTCATGCATGGATGCTTCCATCCTTTTTCTTTTTCCCCATATTTCTCATCATCCGCCTTAACCTTGCAAGCACCCTCCACACGCACTCTACACTTAAGCATCATCCCTCCTATTTTGTATTTCTTCTATTTCTCCTTCCTTATATGTGTGCTTATCTCCAAAAAATACCCAATACCTCTAATTTCTCCTTCCCCTCCCTTAATTCATCTTTTATACTTTTCTATGTTTATACTTGAACCTAAATATGATCCCTAAATATGTAAATTATAAAGAATTAGAATATGCAATATAGATGGAGAAAATTAGTAAGTCAATATTCATTTTTACATCTTAAAAGATAATTTGTTTTCTCTTTTAGCCACTTCAATAAATTAAAATAAAAGTAACAAACATTTTTCATGTTCATGATCCTGATCCTTCTTTTTTCATATTAAAAATCCAATGGGTGCACCTGCCTAGCATAACTCAAGGGAAGTAACCTTCAACATTAGTATCACATTTGTTGTTGACTAGTGATAACAAATTTGTCACAAGTTTAAATATAAAAACAAAAAAAAAATTGGAAGGCGAAATCGGAGGTGTTGGGTGTTTTTGGAGATAAGCACAGAGAAAAGGAAAGGAAAAACGGAGTGGATGTTGTGTTAGTGATGAAAGGATCCTCCTCCAAGTTATATGAATCAAGTAAGGTGGGTGAGCCCAAGGATGAGTGACGTGTGAAAGCTATGGATGTGGTGGGATATTGGCTCGATTTTTATCTGCTTGTGGTGTAAATGGTGTGGCATTTGAGTATTCTTAAGAGAGGTTTGGCCAACTCAAGAGGAAGGGTGGCTAGAGGAAACCTGTAATGGGTGATCTAGCCTTTGGTGACCTAATAAAGTAGTATGGCACAAATTTGGCAACATAACAATACCTAATTCAAAGGTGGTTTTTACATGGGGGAGACACCTATATTTATAGCCTAAGAAACCCTAGAGATGTCTCACAAAATGGAGAGCAAAAATCCTAATTCTACTAACTTGGAGACCAAAGGAGACACATGTACCAATGGTATCTTGGCAAGTGGCAAGAGCATGTGTCTCACAAAAGAGAAGAAAGAGAAACTTGGAGACCATCATGGTTATCAAACTCGCCAATTAACTCATTAACTTGTCCGAGTTTGCGTTTTCACTCATCCTGGGCGAGTTGACTTGGAAGCAAACACGCTTTTGAAGCAAACTCGGTAAACTCGCTATAAACTTGGTGAACTCGGTTGAAATCGCAAGTCTACAACTGAGTTAGTGAGCCAAGAGGATCTTTTCTTTAAACCCAAAATGAACTCATTTTTACTCATGTTATGGTTCATATTGATGTTCCTTCTGGCTGTCGTTGCCTTGTCTTTTGTCGCCTTTGCCTTGTCTTTGGTGGTCACTGGTGCAGTCGCGTTTGTAGGTAGTCACCTTCGTGTGTGCTCGCATTTCTGTGACTTGTTGTCGTGGTCTGCGAGCTTATGCTTCTGTTGCAGCGTTGATGAGGGTGGGATTGAGGGAAGATAAATTTTAAATTAGGGTAAGGTTTCTACTAGGCCTTTTAGGCCTCAAAACTTTAGTTCTTAAAGTCCATCACTTTTTGTTTTTTGTTATATAAGTTTATGACTTATGTTTTATATTAAATATTAAATATCATATGTACATCACATATGTTTTCCCTAGCCTTCATCCCGAACATCTCATACTCCTGAATGAGAGTGTTCTTCCTTGCTCTTTTTACCCCATTCGTGCCCTCATAGGTGACCTCCAAAACATCTCACATCTCTTTGGCTGATTCACACACAGATACCCTGTAAAATTCATCCAAAGTTAGTGTAGAGGATATAATATTTTTGGCTCTAACATCATAGTGTGCCCTCTTATTCTCATCAGGGGTCCATTGTGAGAATTCTTTGGGGACAGTTTCTCCTTCCACTACTTTAATTGGTTTAAAAGGTCCATTCTCATATCCCTTTGTCCACTGATTCAAGAAAAATTTTCATTCTAATTTTCCAAAAAGGGTAGTTTTCACCAACAAATAGAAGGGGTCTGTTGATAGATGCCCCTTCAACAAAGATTTGAGATGTATTAGACATATCAGGATCTTTCTAATCAATTATCGTGCGATTAACTAGCTTTGGTGCCAATTGTTGAATCAGATCTATCTGAAATATCTTAACCAAGAAGGGGATCTGAACTGGTTATTGAGTCTTTCACTTAGTTAAATTGAATCTTGAAAGTTTCTTTAACCCTTATGACCCAATTAACCAATTTTACAGTTTTGTGTTAATGGACTGTGTAAAGCAATCAATAAAGATGTAAAAGAAGAGAGAAACCAAGAACACAACAATTTATACTGGTTCGATTCAAGATGAATCTACGTCTAGTCTTCTCCTAAGTAAACCCACTTAGGAGGATTCCACTAACTCAATAGAGATTTAAGAATTACAGGAGCATCTATATAATTCAAGACCCTAAAGACTAAGGAGCTTGATCTACAAATCAAGAACTCCCCCTAGATGCAATGCATCCACACAATTGCACCTAGCACTTCACTTTACACAATGAATCCACTATGAACAGAAATACAATAAGAAAGAATGAAGAAACGAATACACCTAGTAGTTGTGCAGATTTGTCACTTGACTCCTAGATCCAAGCTTGACCCATCAAGGTTGAATCCACCATCAATCTTCTTGAATCCTAACTTGAATGATCTCTCAAGAATGCTTAGGAACTCTGTAAATCTCAGAAGGCAGTTTTTCAGAATGTTTCTCAAGAATTCTGTAATTTTTCTCCACTTTAAAATTGATTTCAGAAACTAGTTTTATACAGAGTTCTTTGCAGTCGTTAATGGATTAGGAATTTACCTAATAGATTATCGTGAGTGTGTTTTCACTACATTAGTGCAGTACCCTCAGCTAATCTATTAGTTAAGTAGCTAATTGATTTATGAATGCACATGCAAGAGTTTGATGGTTAATACAACTCAATGCAAGCTTGTTTTACATATGATATTTTTGCTCTAAAACCCTACTGCACAAGCTAATAAAGAAAGACTAATTCTAAACTAGTAATTCACATGGTGTGTAGCCTTGGACATCATCAAAACCATCTTCATTTGAGTTGAAGTAGCTCCCCCTTTCAACAATCTTCCCCTTTTTGATGATGGCCAAAATATGTCCTGTAACATAGCAGCATTATGTGTCCTGCAATACAGAGACAAAAATATCTTTTGGCAGGACGCGTAGTATAGTACATTCATCACCCAGCCTTTGGCAGGACACGTCATGCCGGTCCTGGTCGCATAGTATAGTACATTCATCCCCAAGCCTTTGGCAGGACGCGTCATGCCAAAAATTTCTATGCTGTTTTGCTATTAATGTTTTTGCAAGAAAAATCCCTCTTTCCATAGTATTCCCTTAGGGTATGGTAGTCCCACAGTCTTGAGAAGTGGAAACGTTGCTAAGACTTGTTAGAGGTGACATTGCAAGTGAAGAGACTTAGGATGAAGAGACTTAGGATGTCAAGGGTTGCATCAAGAGAAGTTGTATACTCATCATTAATTGTGATGCCTCCTTTTTCAAGTGTTTGAGTGGGAAAACTTTTTGGGGTTTTGGTTTCGTCTTATAAATAAGGGCTTGGAACAGAATTTGTGTACACTATCTCATTTGCTTGCTTTTGAGAAATCTGCATCACTTACGATTGAGTGTTGTCCGATATATTCTTTCTGTGTTCCATCAACTTTCCTTCACATAAGGTATGTCTAGTGATAGTGATATTTCTTCTACATTAGGGTCAAGTAGTAGGAGTGGAGAATTAGGGAATGATTGTAGTGGTTATTTGTTTGGCAAGGGTGGAGTTCAAATGGAGGTTGTTCCTGAAACTATGGAGGATTGATGAGTTCAAATTTTTGCCCTCATTTAATATTTAAATTTGGGGATTTAATTGAATTTTCTGTGCTTAAAGATTGATTTAATTAGGATTTGTGATTATTGTATTTATTGAGTAAGTTTGGTAAAAG
>Ga0214543_1006391_pt1 | contig 20974 bp, 11 predicted proteins | sample CNSS2metaG_FD_160094 | JGI IMG/M metagenome (GOLD analysis project Ga0214543, IMG submission 160094) | Root nodule microbial communities from cowpea collected in UCLA plant growth center, Los Angeles, California, USA - CNSS2 | ecosystem: Host-associated > Plants > Roots > Nodule | place: USA...
CGCCTAGGCGAGCCTGACTCGCCTGAGTGAGAATTGCAGGTTTTGACACTGATTCACGCACGCACATTCTGCACTAGTAATCCAACACACTCCCAAAATATGCCCATCCAATTTGATCACATTGCAACACCAAAATAGCATACTTTAGACACATTGAAACCTATAACCCCGAAATTTCACAACAGCATAAATTTGAGTCCACCCAGGTTCGAACCCACACCATGCCAAAGTAATATCAACTTTAAACCATTAGGCCAACCTATGTTTCTTACTAACACATACAATTCCAACATTATCTCATACTGAGTGTGGCCCAACATATTATAAAAACTTTAATAACAAAATACACATAATTGGCATACTTAAGACTCGAACCCAAATCCTCACACACAATCAAAATACTCTCAACTATTTGAGCTAATACTTTTTCACGTCATATATAAAAGAAATTAATGTCATAAATGCACTAGCCTCCCGCATTTATTATTTAATTATTTATTTAATTAATTAAATTCACGGGTTTTACACTTCCCACAGAGAGTTCTCAAGTACTCAGACTTCTCTAACTTCTGTATATGATAATGAAAGCCTACCATCCTATTTATAGAAGCCTATTTAAGAATTAGGTTAAGAATATGAAAAGTTAAGTCACAACTGCCATAGATAATCGATTATCATAAGTGATAATCGATTATCACAGAAACTATTATGAAAATATTTTTCTCGATGTGATAATTTATTATCAATCAGGATAATCTATTATCAGCAAGTGATGTAAGATCCGCGGAATTTAATGAATTAAATAAATAACTAATTAATAAATGTGGGTAGTGGGAGCCTTTATGACATTAAATTTTGTTTTATATGATGTGTAAAAGTACTAGCTCAAGTGGTTGAGAGTACTTTATTGTATGAGAAGACTTGGGTTCAAGTCTTATGTATGTTATTTATTTGTTATTATATTTTTATATATGTGATCTTGTTGTGGAATGATATAATCCTTGAATTATATTCGTTAGTAAGAAACATGAATTGGTTGAATTGGTTGTGCACTTGCTTTGTGATTGAATGGTTGTGTGTTCAAGCCTTGGAGAACCTAAATTAAACTTTATTTTTTGCTAAACTTAGTTTTGGCTTGAATGTGAAGAGTTGAAGGAAACCCTAGAGGAATGGGCAACCTAGAAGTGGCTGAAAAACAGTCCATAATGCACTCATGAATGGCAATGAACACTAGTTTTAAATCATTTTCGTTTTTATGCCATTAAACCACATTAAGACCCAATTAAAAGGCCAATTAGTGGTAAGAGAGAGGGTTTAGGTGGTCTGCCATTGTGTTAGCAGAGGAGAGAATGAAATTTGAGAGTTGTAAGGTTTGAGTGAATCGTTGGACTGATTTGAGAAGAGTCAAGGAAGGTCATTGGAATCAAGGGAAACTTTTCAAGTGCCAAAGTTAACCTAAGGAATCCAGGTTAGGGGAGTTTTACCTGTTTTGTTGATATGTGTGATTAAATTACATGATGAATAGCTTGAATTGCATGACCAATCTTGAATTTTGTTCGAATTGTTAAGTTTCTGGAAAAATTCCAAAAACCGCCTCGTGGGCTATGCATGGCCACCAGGCGGCACGTCCTGTTCTTTGTATTTTTGGGTTCCAGCGAGGAACCGCCTGGCGGTAAGCTCCCGACCGCCAGGCGACATAAAGCTTTTCACCAATTTTCTGGGTTTTGGATGAAGGGCCTGGCGGTGACTGTTGTACTGTCAGGCGACGCGAGCGATTTTTATGATTTTGGGGTTCTGGGGTGTTTTTGATCGGAGGGAAATCCTGTGATAGTTTTTAAGTGATGATATAATGTTGTACTTCTATGAATTAAATATATTTGAGGGAAAAATTGAATGGAACAGTGGAAAGGTGACTTAGGGTTGGAAATTGGGGTTCTATTGTCCAAATGAAGAAAAATTAGGAGTTTAGCTGCATTGGAAAGAGTAAGTGGATACATTGGAATGGGAATCTTGTACTAGGGAACTGGAAAATCGATTGGAAATAGTGCTGTGTGCAGAGGTTAGGGGTCGCAGAACATGGAGGAAATTGGAGATTTCTGGAAACTGCAGGAACCGCTTGGCGGTACCGTGACTACCGCCAGGCGCCACACCAGAGTTGCAGGATTATGTGTTTTGATGAATTGAGGAAAACCATTTGGGGTTAGGGAGATATAATTGTGAGATTGGGAATTTGATTGGAAGTAGCCCAAACTGTAAAATTGTTGTCAAAGTCTTATATGGTCTAGAGTGATGCATTGGATTGATTAGGATTTAAGTAAAAATGGTATTGTTGGAAGGATAGTTGATGATATAATAGAACAGAAATAGCGTTGTAATGGGTTGGTGAGACAACTAGTAGGTACTCAAGAATATGTGCATGTACGAGTTCATTGGATAAACTTTGGGTTAGTAATCATAGATTAGGATAAGACATTGAGGCAAAGGAGATTGTGTAATAAGGAATATGGTATCAGCATTGCTTGCATTTGACTATGATGAGGACTCCTTATCAGTGGTAACGAACTTAACAATAACTTAAAGGTATGGACTCTAAGAGTAATAATATGATTTGAAGGGATGAAGATTGACTTGGTAAATTTGATGGTAATAGTAGGATGTACATTGCTATTAAGTTATGTGTTGATAGTTAAACCTCGTTGTCATTAGTAACCAACTAAGTTATAGGACCTGGGAAAATGACCAGATGAGTATGATGCGAGCAATTGTGCCTGGACTATAGCATAAACCAGTATCGTGCAAAATACTGCCATGGCGCTTGGTGGTGATATGCGAACCGCCAGGCGATAGCGGTGGTTCAATGGGTTATCTGGGCTTGGGGTGCCTGGTGGTAGAGAGCTTCCCGCCAGGCGATAGCTGCTACAATAGTGGCACCCTAAAACGCCTGGCGGTGAGGGTGGTCCCGCCAGGCGGTATCGACAGTGTGGGGATTTCTGAGGCGCTTGGCGCTTGGCGGTACGTGTCACCCGCCAGGCGGTCTGGAAGCGGTACCGCTTGGCGGCACGTGTCCCCCGCTAGGCGATTTTACTATTGTAGCCTAGAGTTGTTGGATTCTGCAGGCGTGATCTACAAGGATTTTGGTGATGCTTCAAAGGTGGGATTGTTGGTGTTCCTTGAGTTGAGCTCAAAACGTATCCCTTGAGTTGAGCTTGGGATAAGGGTTAAGCACGTGGCATTCCTCGAGTTGAGCTTAGAATGGCATCCCTCGAGTTGAGCTCGGGATGGCGGATGAACACGAGGAACCCTTGAGTTAAGCTCGGGTTGGCGAGTGTTGCTGGTGTGAGTGTGCTGGTTATGGCCAGTATGGATGGGTCCAGATAGATTGCCCTCCTCAATAGTTGACTGACGAGTTTGGTAGTCTTGGGACGTTGCGAACTCTGTTCGTATTTGGGAACTCCACCTGGCGTTACAGTGTGTGATCCGTAGCAATGGTTTCCTGCACGTGCTCTATCGGTTGTGGCTGATAGGTATGGCAGCAAGTCACCTTGGGGTAAGCACTAGAAGAGGTAGAACACGACTCACATGATGGTGGCCATGTGGTATGGAATTAATGAAAAGAAGCTTCCCTGATATATATGATGTGATATATATATATATATATATATATATATATATGTGTGTGTGTGTGTGTGTGTGTAAATATATAATTATATGTGTTATCTGTTAAGCTCACCCTATCTGCTTGTGTTTGGCGATGATCGTGTACGCGGTACACGTGAGCAGATGATGTTGTTACACGTGAGCAGATGATGTTGTTGCAGGTGGTTCTGGTGAGGCTTAGCGTCAGAGCGGGATAGCTTGGGAGTTTATTTATTTTATGATTTTGATATCATATGTAAACTCTTATGAGATCTTTTAGACTATTTTTCATTACTTTTATAAACTATGGATATTGGCTTTTATTAATAAAAGTATTTAAATTTCCCACGTTTTTGGGAAATGGGGTTTGATTAAATGCAGTTTATTTATTATTTTCTTATTCTTTTATTTAAATCTATAATATCCAGTCAGTTTGTTACATGTGATAATCGATTATCAACAGTGAGAATCGATTATTCTAGAGGCTTTTCTCAAAAATTAGTTTTAATTAAGATAATCGATTATCACTAAGAATAATCGATTATTCTAGTGAGTTTTGCAAATAAATAAAATTCTCTTAGTGCTCTACTACTTGGGTTTTGCCTTTTGACTCTTGACATGCTAATTTAACTATTTTAAATAACATACACAGATTACAAGACCTAAACAACTAAACACTTAAGTCTTCAATGCATCTCTTGAATCAAAGCATTCTTTTAAGTCTTCAACTTTTTTCCATGCATCATCATCAAGTCTTCCATACTTCTTCATAAGTCATCATCATCATCATCAAAACTCCTTATTGGAGAAAGATGTCCATCTTCTTCTTTTTGTCACCAAATAGTATTCTACATGATGAAAATAAACAACAAATAAAAATATTAAAGAATTAACAAATGTATAATTAAGGATATAATAAGATGAAAAATACATTAGAGATCTAAGAAAACTTTTCAAATATCAACATATATACTCAATGGTTGAGAAATAATAAAAAATGTTTTAGTGAAACAAAAGAGTTCTTCAAATGAAACAAAAATTAATATAATAAGTAAAGTTTTTTTTATATTACCTAGTAAATGAAATGTTTATGCTATTAAACACTTAAATTGAGAGTATTAAACATTCTTAGGTGAAAGAAAAATATACAATAAATAAAAATATTAAAAAATAATAGAAATATTCAAATGTGAGACATAAAAATTTTTTAATTGACATACATTATTTTAACATAATTACATAAAGGTTATGATAAGTTGAAAAATATACTGTAGATGTGAATGAGTTTCATAACAAACCAAATAATTAGAAAAAATAAAAAATGGAATATATATATATATATGGTTACTTAAATAATTGTAAATATTTTAATAATTTAAACGAGAACGGAAATATGACGAGGACGGGTACCATGACGGGGATATGTACATCCTCATATCCAATTGAAAAAGTCGGGGATTCCCCGTCAAAACGAGGACGGGATCGGGCAATACCTATGGGGACGAGTTTATTTGCCATCACTAATAACGAGTGGAACAAAATGTTTTTTAAACAATGATTCTGATAAAATGTAAGCAGTGAACTTTAAGCCTAACTCAACCCCACAACACTAACTTTTAAAGTGAGGTTTGTATGCACGTTTTTTTTTTCAAATATTTTTAGAATAATAATTTAATTGTTACTATATTTATTTAACCATTAAAAATACTAATAATAATATCAATATAGATTATAAATTGTAAAAAGTGCAATCAACTATTTTTAGTAACTATTTTTTTAATTCAAACAATTATACAGATATAGAGATAAAATGAACAATAACAAAAAATAAAAAGTGCAAGTAATTGAGATATGATCCCGTAGTAAATTAAAGTAAAATGTGTGTCTAATTATAATAATAATAATACCACTGTAATAATATCGTGTAATGATAAAAATAATAATAATACAACTACATATATAAAGAGATAAACATCTTTGGTATCTTTTTTTTTTCAATTTTAGCCTCTTAATTATTATATTTTAAAATTAAATAATTATGTATAATAAAAAAATTATTTTTCAGTTTTATTAATTTACTAGTTTTAGTAACTATTTTTTTGAATTGAAATTATTGTTCCAATGTAAAGATAAATGAACAACTAAATGAACAAAAAGAGTAAGTAATTGAAATATGATCCATACTTGGTAAAAGTAAAAAGTGTATCAAATCATAATAATAAAAACAATAATAATTATAACTATTATAATAATTATATTTCTTAATAATAATTATAATAATAGTAATATAATAATAAAAATAATTGTAGTTAATAGTAATGATAATAATATTTATAGTTGACAGTACTAATGATCATAATAATTATAGTTGATAATAATAACTATAATAATAATTATAGGTTATAACAATAATAACAATAACTACAATAATAGTTAGAGTTGATAATAATAATAATAATAATAATAATAATAGAAAAATAAATAAATATAGTTTATAATAATAATGATAATAATAATAATAATAATAATAATAATAATAATAATAATAATAGCAATTATATTTATAATAATAGTAACAATTATGGATAATAAAAATAATATTAATAGTAATTATAATTATGGTGACTAATAATGTAATATTTTCGAAATGTCAATTTTTCAATTTGATATGATAGTAATTAAAATAATAATATAATAATTATTTTTCTTAATAATAATAATAATTTTTCTAGTACTTATTTCTCATATCAATAATAATATATATTAATAAAATTAATAAATTACATATTAATATTACTAAACAACTTTACGATTAATAATATTAATAATACTAATAGTAATAATATATAATAACATATAAGAATAATAATAACAATATTATTATTATTATAATTATTATTATAATATTAATATTATTTATAATTTTATTACTATCACTACAAATAATATTTATAATAATAATATTATTAAAAATTACAAATAATAATACTTATAATAATAATAATACTAATATAATAATAATAATAATTTTTCTAGTACTTCTTTTCTCATATCAATAATAATATATATTAATAAAATTAATAAATTACATATTAATATTACTAGTAATAATAATACCTTTGCAATTAATAATGTCAATAATACTAATAGTTATAACATATAATAATAATAATAATAATATTATTATTATTATTATTATTATAACTATTATTATAATACTAATATTGTTTATAATTTTACTATTAACGCTTCAAGTAATATTTATAATAATAATATTATTATTAAAAATTACAAATAATAATACTTATAAAAATACTACAAATGATAATATTATTTATTATTAATATTATAGTTGAAATCATAAATAAATGAAAAAATAAAAGCAAATTGACTTTTGTAGAATTTGAACTAGGATTTTCTTATATAGAGTTTTAAAATGACACAAAATTTAACTTTTATGATACTTGTCAATAGAAAACAATGGATAATGTAGTAATTTTTGTAATATTTTTTTTCTTGTTATATAATAAATTTTTTTATTATGTAATAGATACTATTTCAAAAGAGACAGTAAGTCTAAAAATAAAAATGCCGTAACATAGAGAAATCATAGTTAAAAATGTATAATTTGAAATTATATATATCATTCTTAATTCACATTGACTAATAAAATTAAAAAGTACACTTAGTCATAATTTATAATTATAAAAATATCAATGATAGACTTTGTAATAACAGAATACTTTAATAAACAATAATTTCTAGAAAACGTATATGAAATATGTTTACTAAAAGAAATATTAGAAACGCTTTCAATAATTTAACGGCAACTCAAGTCCTTCTTTTAAGGGATTTTTAACACTAAACACTTCACATTGTATAAGAACTTTTTAATTTTCTATTACATAAAATAAAGCAGTTAAGTAATAATATAATATAATAGAATGATAATGAGGAAGGAAGAAAAAACCACATCCTTCATGTTCATTGTTCTCTCTAAACCCACCACCCTTTCCCACTTCTCTTGTCGGTTTTTTCTTTTATTTTTCATCAATTTCATAAATTAATCGCACTTATTAATTGGAGTATTGAGACATTTTAGATCGATTAGAGTTCTAAATAGCGTAAATTTCTATTTTTATATTAAAAATTTTCTCATTTAGTTTTCATAATAATTTAGTTATCAATTTTAGTAAGGACAGTTAAAAAAAGTGATTCTCTCGGTTTAATCTACCTTATATTGAATTTTAGTTTTGTTTAGATACTTTGTATTATGTCTCTATTCAGTGGAGATAACATTATTATTGGTTTATGAAACCATAAAAGAACAATAAATTCTAGAGTTAATTAATAGTTTCCAATATACCAAACAATTGAATGTAGAAACGTACCTTCAATCTTTCAATTATAGAGCACTCAAAGTTCTCTTTTGGTTTTCTCTTCTAACATGGAAGAAGAGAAAGGAAGATGAATATAACATTTTGTGTTCACAAATGGGGACTATAACCATGTATGTAACTTCTCTAAGCTACTTACTTAATTTTAATATTTTTAATTTTGCCCCCTCATCAAATTGGAATATTGTTGGTATCTACTCATTTAATATATCATGACATATATATGCTCTTAGTTATATATTTAATTAATTAGATCATTTTAATACTTTGACTAATAATATATTGACCCTAACACATTTAATTATTTATTATTATTATTATTATTATTATTATTATTATATATATATATATATATGTGTGTGTGTGTGTGTGTGTGTATGCGTGTGTGCATGACCCATAATTGCTAACAATTACCTCTTATCCCATAGGAGTTTAACTTTGAGCGGTAGTTATTTCGAGGTAAGGGGAGTTAGTAAAAATCTAGAAATACTACTGCTTGAATTTTTATGTGATGATGATTATGTTATGATATTGAACTGAGTTTTCACAAAAGTGATTGTTATGCTAGTGTTATTGAGTTGAACTTCATATTGGAGTAAATTGATCTATGAGGCATCAGTATTGTCACTTGAATTATCTAGGAAAGTTTTGCATTAAAGTAAATCTATTTTGATACATAAAAAAAGTGAAATGGCTTAAATAACCCGATTGGATAATCTGATACACAAAATTTTGTTTCTAAATTATGTAGAGGTGTTGGGCAAGACCTTAGAGTCGCTAGGCATCTGGAGCTTCGGTATGAAATAAGATCAAACCTAGCAAATGTGAGGAACTTACCCTAGTTAAATTCAAAAGGGACTCAATATACTGGTCCTCCCGAAATTGAGTCAAATATATATGTTATGAATGAGTGAAGGTCAGACCATGAGAGCTTTCTTATGATGATTGAGTCATGAAGGTTATATTATGTGGTAGACATTTTATTCTTATTGTTAATTGATGATCTATGTTATTTAAAGGAACAGAGCGAAGAAGAGTTTCAAAGCTTCAAGACTGTAGTTTTGATGATGCCCAAGAGAAGAATAATGACATTTATAGTATGATTGAGTCTAGAGATGTTGTGAGACAAGCTATATGTCTTAATACCATATTAATCACAGCAAAATTGATTAGAAGTATCCTTGGTGCAAAAGGAATACTAAACTCTGATAAAACTGTCATATTAATCAATTAGATCTACTAATGTAATCAAACATTTAAGTCTGCTCAATGGGCATTGAATTCAGTATCGAATTAATTGATTACACTAAAAAAGTGTAATCAATTAATTGCGATAGAAAAACAATTTTAAGAGCCAAGCATCTCTCTAAATTGAATAACCCCAATTTTCATAATTTTGAAAGTGTGAAAGAGAGATCAGAGAGTTCTTGGAGCATTCTTTATTGAGCACTAATCAATTTTAACTTCTTCATAAAGATTTGTTCAAAATTGATTGATGGAAGGATGTTCTTGCTTGGCTTAGGATGATCATGTAAATTCGACTTGATTTACAGTTGCATTCGTTCCTTAGCTTTTGTTAATTGATTTTCAATTTTGTGTCACTATATAGGTGATGTTCTTGATGCAATTGTGTGTAGCATTGCATTAGGAAGTAATTCTTGATAGGATTATCAAGGTCTTGATATCTTAGGGTTTAGAATTATTGAGCAGTACTTGTAATTCTTGTAAAACCTTTTGACATTGGAAATCTTCTAGCTCGAGTTGCGGGAAGAAATCTGGACGTAGATTCGTGTAGAATTGAACCAGTATAAAATTCATTGCCTCTTGTCTCTTTTCTGATCCACTTTGCTTACTTACATGTCTTTAAGGGCTCATAAACTAAGTATCACATTCACTCTTTATTAATTGATTAAAGAAGATATTGAAAGATCTTGAAAGAAAAAGGGATAGTTTTTTGTCACAATCAATCCCCACCCCCACCCCCTTTTGTTTATGAATATTAGTCTCATCTATTATAACAATTTAGAGTTGAAGGTGAATTTTGTTTACAAAGTAATATTGTTGTTGAATCAAATTTTATGATAAAGATGGAGTGGGTGTTGGAAGATTAAACTTGTATGATTGTACGACTAGGATCTGATTTGAGGATAATTAGTTATGTAGTATTGCTCTATTTTCACTAGCTTATCCTTTTGTTTTTGTATTGTTGTGGTTTCCACCTGCAATTATACATGAGCAGAAAATCATGTAGGTGATAACGGGGAGCAACAATTAAGAGGTTGCAAAGTTTTCTTTTGCTGCATTATGTGAAAATGTAAATAGAATATATATTTTAATTAGGTACTTTTTTTATAAGGTAGAACTTTTTGTTATGTCAAGCTAGGTTATTTTTGAAAAACTTTCATATACATTATACATAATTATATATTTGTATGTGTAAGGGCCATTGTGTACTACTTGCTTATGTAATTTATGTAACGATGAAGTTATGGTAATGTATAAGTTAATTAGGTGGTAACATTTGGTACTATATTAATTACAATTAACTATAAAACTTAAAAAAAATACAATTTGATGAATTTAAAGTATATTTAAGTCAATTATTTTATATTAATTTCACATTATATAAGAATAGAAAAATAGAGTGATAATATTTTATTTTACTTATAATTTTAATAGAATATAATTATTAATTCTAAAAAATAAAATATAATTTATTATTTTAATCTTCAGAGATAAAATTTGTTTATGATATAATAAAAAAACTATTTTATAATGATTCATTATTTGAAAAACAAGATTTAAAAAGTAAATTATAAGTTATAAGTAAAAGATAATATTTTAGTAAAATTTCAAATTATAATAAATTCTTGAATGGAAAAGTAATAATAAAATTTATAATTATCTTATTTATATTAAATAATAAATTTTCTTACAAGAAGAGAGTGTAGGTCCTCTGAGGTGACATGGAGAGACACGTTATTGATTAGTAAGCATAACCGGAGGAATATTCATTTACAAAGATGAATATAATAGTGCAAGAGAGATTAACTGAGTACTTCATGTAAGAATGTGTAACATTTATAGGCAAAGGTAGATAAAAAAATGTAAAGTGGTAATTCATTGACTAATAATATTTTGTGATATACTATAATTGTATTTATTACAAAAATAATAGACGTATTTTGTAATTTATTACAAAAATGTTTACCATAATTATATTTATTTAATATTATTTTTTAGTTACGATGAAGGGGAGGTACATAAGAATGTTTCAACATCAAGTTCGTTAAAATAGCATAGTTAAAGTTAATCATCACATTCAAAGTATTGTTCTCGTACATCCCATACTGAAGGACTAATAAACGTAACCTCTACTATACTGTCATGGTATTCCCTTTCTTCAACACTAACTCAGAATTTAGCATTCTCACCTAACCTCACCTCTTTCATCATTTATCCCTTTTTAACATCCTATCCAGTATACCACTACTCCATTTTTCCATACTCCAAGCTGACCCCACACAAAATTCCCAACCCCCTACACGTTCAAAATTACAAAGTGTCACTGATTTGCTTTAGGCGCTTGATGGCAATCACGGTACTACCAGGCGATGCATACACATTCTAGGAATTTCCAAGAATCCTCCTGCACCTAAGAACTCTAACATCACCATCATCCTCATTTCACCAATTCATCAATCCATAATACAATCAGCTGCACCCAAGTATCAATTTAACATAAAACGAACCACTTTTAGTCAAATTCACACTACAAGTGATCGCTAAACCCAAAACCCCCCAATTATTCAAACCCTAATAACGTACATACCAATTTCATCCAATTAGTTCCAATTACCTCACCATTAGCCAATTATTAGCAGTCCATCTTATACCCAGCTACTAAGATCCCCTTTCCACCGATCCAAATCAACCCAGAACTCATAGAAAATCCAAGTCGAGCCAAAATCGCTCGCGTCGCCAAGCGGATCATACAAAACCCCATAAACTAGGTTGAAACATATGTGTTGCCTGGCGGTCAGTTCATGTCGCTAGGCAGTTCCTCCCTTGAACCCAAAATTTCATAGAAAATCCTACGAGTCGTCTGGCAGCTTTGAAGGTCCGTTAGGCGGTTTTTGGAAAATTTCCAGAAACCCAGAAATATGAGCTTATTCAAAGGGAAACATATACTATTATATCATACACCATGCAATATACCAACTAACATAAAATTTCGTGTTTAGCTCCTCTAACCTGGTTTCCTTGCTCAAGTTTGCACAATCTGAGTGTTGCTTTGGTTCCATAAAGACTTCCCCTCTTGCCTCCCTTCAAGCACACGCACTGACGCTCCTTAGTCTCGCCTAGGCGTCCAGAACACAATCTCCAAAGTTCTTACACTATGGAAATCTCAAAACTCACTCTTTTCCTCTCACCAATACTCATAACTGCAACTTAATTCATATTAATGGTGGTAAAACGAAAATTACATTAAAACTAGGCTTGCTTAATTGCCATTCAATGGTTGTCCTACAATAATTTTCACAGCCTTCTTAGTTGCCCTCTCACGACTAGGGTTTTTCTGCTCCTTCACATTCATGCCAAAAAACAATTTAGCAAAAAGGAAACTTATTTCCTGTTTACCATAGTTTGAACACATAACCACCCAATCCCAAAGCAAGTGCACCACTAATTCAACCAATTCATATTTCGTGATAATTGTTATAAATCTAGGATTATATTATCACTCATCATGATCAATCATATTATCAAAATAATACACAATTAAAATATCACACAATTTGGCATACATAAGACTTAAACCCAAGTCCTTTCAACACAACTAAGTACTCTTAACCAATTAAGCTAATACTATTCTACATCATAAAAGTCAGCATTAAATGCCATAAAGGCTCCCACTACCAACATATATTATTTATTTATTTAATTAATTAATTTTTTTGAGTCTTACATCATTCCTCTCTAATTGAGAATTTGAATGGTTATTAAAGCGCCAGGATAACTGCCAAGACAATCCCTACTTCAATGCATACACTACCACAATTCATAATAATTATCCTTGAATTAGTATTAACACATCTCAGTCTCATATTAGATGCTAGTCAATCAAAAAAAAATTATAGAACTACCAAAATCAAAGTTAAACAATATCTAAAACATGTGCTGATATACTCGCTCAACTAACACAGTATCTCATTGAGCGTGAAGTACATTCTCGCCCAATGACAGACTACTCGCCCAACGACTATCTGCCTAGAACTCCAGAGGAAAATAAATCAACTAAATCACCAGCGAGTAAATTCTCACCCAACGACCTTCAAATCAGTGAATCCTTGATGTGAAATTTGCCTAGTGAGCAATTACTCGCCCAACGACATTCCAAATTAGTGACTCCCTGATGTGGAGCTCACCCAACATGTTTGCATAATTCTGCATAATCCAAATTCTAGATAATTTTGCATTCCAAGAGCTTTCACATATACCCATCATAGATCATACTAAGAATTATGCCAAACACCTATACCAAAATAACTTCAATTTCAATACTAAAATATCAGCATTTTCAATCGATTTCTTTTTAACAAAATTCTAAATTTCATAGCTTTACACCTAACAAACTGTACCACATATCAAATACCTCAATCAATCACACAATAATCATACAATCTGCATTTTTAACAAGTTTATGAATTAAAACAAATAAATTAGCTTCCCTTACCTGAGATACGACACAGACAGATTGTAACATCCCATCCAAATATTATAGATTTTTAGTAAAATAAAATAGAAATAATAAATAAGCGTGAAGTATCATTTCCCAAAAATGTGGGAAAATTAAACTTTATTTCATCATAGAGTAAAATAAATCCATACTTATAAAAAAATTTAAATATAATATCCAAGTCCGGAACATAACAGTTTATAGAATTATTCCAAAACCATAAAACATAAAAACTCTAATAAATCTTTTCTCCCCGTCTAGCCCCGCTCTAGCTTTAGGCCTCTCTAGATCCACCTGTAACATCATCTGCTCCTGTGTACCGCATACACGATCATCGTCAAACACAAATAGATAGGGTGAGCTAACAATTAAACAACATATATAAAACATATATACAAACGAACACACCAAAGGAATTTCATCATTTGATTCCATATCACATGGCCACCACCATGTCATCCATGGTCTACGTCTTTAAACGAATACCTCAAGATGTCTTGTTGTCACACCTACAAGCCACAACTTGTAGAGCATGTACAGGAAACCAGCTTAGATCATACTCTGTAACGCCAGGTAGAGTTCCCAATACAAACATAGTTCGTAACGTCCCAAGATTACCAAACTCATCAGCCACATATTAAGGAGGGCAATCTATCTAGACCCATCCGTACGAGCCACAACTCCCACACTCATACCGACAACACTCGCCAACCCGAGCCACAACTCAAGAGTTCCTCGTGTTCATCTGTCATCCCGAGCCACAACTCAAGAGATGCCATTTCGAGCCACAACTCAAGGAATGCCACATGCTTAACCACTATCCCGAGCCACAACTCAAGGGGTACATTCTGAGCCACAACTCAAGGAACACCAACAAGCCAACCTTCGAGGTATCACTAAAGCTTTGTAGACCACGCACCAGCAAAACATATTTTTTGCCTCTAAAATATCACCTGGCGCTGCTCTTGAGCCGCCAGGAGAAACGTGCTTCCAGACCGCCTTGGGTGGGACACGTGTTGCCAGGCGCCAAGCGCCTCTAATCCTTCTGCCACTACTAGTATCGCTTGGCGGGACACACCTCACCGTCAGGCACTACACCAGTACAGCGAACTTGTGTAACACCCCAATTTTGGGATGTCATGAAAAGTAAGAAAATGAATGCGTTTGACGGAAAAGGATTATCATTGAAAATGTACTAATAAAAAAAATTTAATTTGAGTTAAATTACACAGTTCAAAATGTCACTTTGTCAAAAAAATTCAAATAACAATTGTAAACAAAAGAAAATTACATAGTTTATAGTATCTGATTTAAAACAACTAAAAATAAATTATAAAAACTCTCGAGTCTACCCCAGCCTCTCGTCAATCTACTCCATGTCAGAATTATCTACAATATCATTTGCTCCCGTATAACACACACGTTATACGATAATCGCACATACAACAAACACACAAACAAACAAATAGGTGTAAGCTAACAATAAACAATGATATATAAAAGAATTTCGTAAATAAAACACGATAAATAATACTTAACATCTCATTCAAGTAACACTTAAGCATTAAGATCACAATCAAACTTTATTTTGAACACACAACCCCCAACATCCAAACAATCATATCAAACCAACAGACTATCACATTCATTTAGAACTCTTAAACATAGTAATCATAATCAAGCTTTTATTTTCCGCGGCCTTTTACCCCACAACAACATCTAGTTTCCTAGAAATAGATGGTTCGACGTGTTCCACTATCGCAGTCAGACTGTCTCTCTTATTCCTCAAAGAATTATGTGTCAAAACGTCGATGCATCGCACACCGGGCATTATACTCGCAACGAGTCGAAATAAGGTGAAACATCTTTCTCCTCCCCATTGCTTCACACAGGCGAAGAGGACCCATTTCCACTGCTTCATAGAGGCGAAAGAGTCATAATTGGGTCTCTAGGTACGGAAAACCTCACACAACACTTAATTTCACCAAGATTCTTCAAGAAAGGCAAAATAATCTCAACATGCAACACATCAGAGTTATAGATTGCCAACGAAATCCACACCATCACATCATGCATGGAAAATAAAGTTCTATCAAAGCCCATCAACTTAACAAACAATACATTCAAGCAACGAACTCAACGAATGAAATTCATTCAAACACAGGCATAACATCACACGCAAGTAATTATCCTCAAACTACCACTTAAACTCCATAACCATGCAACCCATGAAAACGTATATCATTCCAATCAAGTGAAGTCACACTAATAAGTATAGATAACCAAATAATATCATAGTATTATTTAATATTATCACGCAACAAACAATAGCTTACAAAAAAACAAAGAAAATAAGAAAACAACTCCATGTATCCACAACAAGAGAAATAAAGGGAGTGGTTGGTTGCACCGTAACTACGTCAGGTAAAGAACAAAACTTGAAAGCCAGAACAACAACTAAAACATGGTAACCATGATGCACCCCACGCGCCCCCCACAAGGCTTAAGATTAATTACATTACTTTTCCACCTAAAGAACTTAGGTACTGGTCACCAAGAATTTAACCGAACAACTACACCTAACACCTTCAGACGTACCAATTCCATCAAAACCAAAGATGGCTTACAATAAGATAGATAGACTACTAGGTAATACCTACGGCCCCACCACCAACTAAAGTTTGGCTAACACACCAAGCTAGGGGAAACATCTACTGTCGTGGTCTGCATCAGGAATAAAAAAGAAGGAAACTAGGTTTATATGTGGTAATAAAGAAAAAACAAATTGATACAAGTTATTCCTAGGGTAGCATTGCTGCAGCGTGATAATTGGGGAACAATTCTAATCCCATCAAACTAAGACAAAACACTAAATTATACGATACTATGCATTTGCATGGTCTACACCTACAACCCGTACTTAAAAGAAGCAATTTCACATGTAGGTGGCCTATCTATTCAAAATTAAATCCCATGCATTTATGTCAAAGAGATAGGCAAAAGAAGAAAGAGAAAAACTAATCTAGTGAACCCATGAATCCTCACACTCTGCAACATGAATACAATCCTTATAATAGCAACAACCCCATGGAAAAATTTGATGCAGCGTGAATGAAAAGAAAAGAAAAGAACTATGCCCATGAATTAAAATAAATGACCCTTTTATGCATTCTATGAAAACACCAAAATGTGCCAAACTGGCTCGCGTCGCCTGGTGGGTGTTCATCACTGTCAAATCATGCATACAAACCCGAAACTAGGGGAAACAGGCAACCATCGCTTGGAGGTCAGGGTCATACCGCTAGGCGATTCCTCTTCAGGAACCTAGAAACAAAACATAAACAACATGAGTCGCCTGGCGGCTTTGAATACCCGCCAGGCGATTTCTGGAAAATTTCAAGAAACCCAGAATTTCGATGTGATAGGAAATGATTCATACATATACATGTTATTCATAAAGCAATTAAACTTAAAACACAAAACTAACGAGTTCTAGCTCCCCTAACTTGAGTTTCTTGCTCCAAAAATGCGCAAATCTTTGAGTCCTTGATTCCAGTTAGCCTTAGCTTGTGATTACTCCTTCAAGACTCTCTCTCAACTCTCACTTCTCCCTCTTTGACGAAAATGTGTATTAAGGCTGAACTTAATTGTTATTCAAAGTTCATTAGTGGCTATTTTTCCAGCCCTCTTGGTTGTGCCCATTGTCAGCTAGGGTTTCTCTACCCTTTCACATTCATGCCAAAACTAATTTTAGCAAAAAGAAAGCTTAATTTGAATATACCAAGGTTTGAACCCCTAACCATGTCAATGTCAAATCAATGCACAACCAATTCAACCAACTCGTATTTCGTGATAATTTTTATAAATATAGGATTATATTATCACTCCCCACGTTCAATTATATTGTTAAAATAGTACACAATTAAAATAATAAATGGCACATACAAGACTTGAAACCTAAGTCCTTTCAAATAACTAAGTACTCTCAACCATTTGAGCTAGTACTTTTTCATGTCACACAATCAATATTTATTACCATAAAGGCTCCCATTACTCGCATTTATTAATTATTTATTTATTTAACTAATTAAATTTTGCGGATCTTACACAAATCAAAAAGAGTATCAAACCCCTTTACAACATAACAAAGTTCTCAACTCAACCTAGGAACAACAAGAACATGATCAAAGTACATCATCAAAACCACTGATCAGTGGAAAAATATGAAGGAAACTCAAAGAACACATACGGTCTGAAATTCTTTGCATGCATAGAAATCTAAACTAAACCAAAGAAAAAAAGCAGAAAATCAACTTACTCTGTTTGAAAAATTGATCAGGCAGAAACAGAGAGCTCGCTTGAGGGATCGCCCTAGCGGTCTTTGATCGTGAAACAGAGGAACATAGACAAAAGATTTTTAGAGATAAAGCAGAAAGTATAAAAGAAATGATTTCTAGAGAGATGAAATGTTTATAACTAATGAAACTCGTTTTCAGATTTCCTATTTATACTTAAGCAATTTAATAATAACATAATCGAATTTCATTATTTTTAAATACTTATCCATTCTAGACTATCATTTTATAAGTTCTCACAATTTTTATTATTATATTTTTAGGTTTAAAGTTTTTATTAAGATTGTGATTACTTTTATTAGAAAATTTAATCCCTATGAAAAAAATTCAATCATAATGTTTTCATTTTCATAATTTAAATCTCAATTTTTACTAAAACAACTTATTTAAATTCCGCTTATGCAACCCAAAAAAACACAATTCACAATAATAATTTCCTTTATCATATTGATTTAATTTGGAGTAACTTCTAGTGTTTGAGATTGGAAAGTGAAATCTCATTCTCGATGATAATGAATTTTTTTATTAAGGTAATATGTAATTGGAGAGGTTACTTTATAGAGTTTGTGAGAAAGATAAAGGTGTATATTCACTAAGGCAAAATACTTATCATTTTTAGTTCATTTTTTTATGTGATTTTTATTGAATGATTATAGAATTAATCAAGTTTTGATCCCTACAACTTTTTCATTCATATCCTTAGTTTCTTTATTTGAGTTATTTGGAAATCATTATTTTATATCAAATAGTGTGTGTTTTTTCTTTTTTATCTTATTGTTTTTAAATTAAGCAAGTAAACACTCGTGGATGATCAAAATGGAAAATTCATAAAATTTAAGGACAATAACTCAATCATAATACGTGTTGTTTTCTCAACAATCTTACATGGTGTTCAGATATCAAGAATGCGTTAAGTGTCATAGTTAGGATCAATGTTTCAATCCCAAGTCTGATGATATAATCGTTATTAATCATCATGCATTCACCATGTATATGAGGTATTGTTTTCTTTGGAGTGTTAGCTCTGTCACAATTTTATCCTTAAAACACACTTCGGAAGGTGGAAGGAGGAAAAAAGTACTTAAACTATTTTTTACCTCGACTTCTAAGAGATATGAGACAATTGAACGTGGTAGGAATATAATTTAAATTGCCTTAGGCATCGACACTTAAGCAGTGTGGGACTATTGGGCGTGAAGGTGTCTAAGTGAGTCAACCCTCACATGGGTTGGCTCACCACAGGTTAGGTTAAAAATGAATTAGTTCAACCTGACTTACTTTTTGGTGAGCCATAAATTTTATAACCTGGCTCAACCCACCACGGGTTGGGGGTTAAGTGGATTGACTCACTAACTCATATAAAAATAGAAAATATCTTTTTATTCATTTTCAAATATTCAAATTTGTAAGATTGAAACAATTTTATTCTTTTTCGGATATTGAAATTTGCGGATCTCAAAGATAAAGCAGTGCAAATAACTACAATGAAATTAAGGTTTCTTTTTTTGGTCTAAAAATAAAAAATAGATAGGTTGCGAGTTAAGTGAGTCCAACCCGGCTCGAACCCACATAACCTGTCGATTAAGTGAATCCAACCCATTTTTGTCCATAATAAAAAAAAAAATCAATATTTCAATCCATGGTAGACGGGTTGACTCACGATTGCTGGCCCGACATGTCTAACATGGTAAGAATACATGGTATAAAATTTGTTCCCAGTAGTCCGATTTCATTTTTTTTATGACAATATATTATTCTCCTTAAATATTTAGGAGATTTGTATTTTAGAATTTCTTCTTCAAATTATTTGAACAAGTTATATTCTATTTATAAATTAAATTATATATTTATGTTTTCCTTGCACTAAAAAAATCATATAAAACATCTTCTATAACAAGTGACATGTAAACTATTTTTCGTGTGATAAACAAAATTTCACAGTAAATGATAATGTAATTTTTACATATCATTTGTTGAATAAAAATATTTTATATGACTTTCATGAAATATAAGAACGAAATAAATATAAAAATTTTAAAAATAATTTAAATATATTTAATTGAGATTAATTCGAATAAAGATAATTTAACATTACGAGAAAACATTTCGAGAAAGATTAATTCAGATAAGTAGAATTTCTTATAGTAAAAAAGATGAATGTCTATTTCTAAATAAGCTTCAAATTTAAAGCCATTGAAAATGAATGGAAAATATTTAGAGTAAGTTGCCTAAAAAAGAGAGATTTTCACTAATAATCTATCAATCCATACATGCATTATTGGATGTTTTCGTCTTTCACTTTCTATTTCTTAAAAAATTGATAGCAATGAATAAAGTAAATGCTTGAAAGGTTTTGAGAGTTTCCAAATTTGAAACAATGCCTAAAACAAAATATGCAATAGAGTAGTATATATCTAGCTAAATTAGTTTATTTACTCTCTTTTTTTGGAATGTCTTTCCTAAAATAGTATGGTGTTTAAGTTTGCACACACTTTATGGAGTGACTACTTAACACTAAAAAAGTATGAACATTTTCATTCAAAAGTAGGAGTAGGGATGGCAATTAGGACCTGGTCCGCGGGCTCGGCCTGCAGGCCCGCAGAAAAAACGTGGTGCCAGCTAGGGTAGTGAGTCTACAAGCCTGCATAGGCCCGCAGCCCGCACAGGCTAGTCCGCGGCCCGCACGGGCCAGCCCGCAAGCACCCATAAAATTAAAAAGAAAAAAAACTTGCACTTGTGTATATTAATTACTTCTTTTATGGACTCTTGCATTAACGTTTCAAATTCTTGTATAACTGGAAAAGAAAAGTATTATGTAATTTTTAATGTGCTAAAATTTAAAGAAT
>Ga0214543_1006393_pt1 | contig 20961 bp, 14 predicted proteins | sample CNSS2metaG_FD_160094 | JGI IMG/M metagenome (GOLD analysis project Ga0214543, IMG submission 160094) | Root nodule microbial communities from cowpea collected in UCLA plant growth center, Los Angeles, California, USA - CNSS2 | ecosystem: Host-associated > Plants > Roots > Nodule | place: USA...
TAATATTTTATTCAAAAATAAACTACAATATAAATTGGTAGTGATTTTTTATTTGTTTGTTTTTTAAGAATCAATCGGAGAAAGGGAACTTGTTGATCCAAACAATAATTATGGTTAAATAATTATTATTTTAAATATTTTTGTAAATACCCGCGGGTACCCGTGGATACCCGCGGATATGAAAAAAATAGACGGGTACCCGCATAACGGATACCCGACAGATATGGGTACGGGTACGGAGCGGATATTTATTTAGCGGGTAGGGTACGGGGGAACTACTACCCGTACCCTACCCGCCCCGTTGACATCCCTACTTGTATTAGAACTTTATAAAAATGGAATGTTTTATTGCTTAACGTGGACTTGGCTATGCTTGCCTTTTATAAATAAAAAATAAGCTTTTTATGACTTAGCATGAACCGGGCTTATGCAAGCCTTTTATTTATAAAAGAATAAATTTGCTTCTACTATTTGACTAATGCTTGCATATAAAAAATCACCAACACATAATGTTTCTAGTGTCCGCTCAAGAACGAGCTACATTATGAAGTTAATTCCCTATGTTCTTGTATATAGATGAGAAAATATAATTCAAGAAAATGAAAGATTCGTAAAAGAACAAGATTAATATAAAAGTTTGTTAATGATGGTGAGCTTGAGGAGAACCTTACTGAAATTAGTTGCTTAATTAAATCCTAATTTGTTTGATAAACAAACGATTTTCAACTTTAAGAACTTATAAGTTAAGCCATTGGCTACTAAATAGCTATCTTAGGGATAACACTATTTTGTAATTTGAAGTACAGACTACAGCATTGATTAGATACAACATATTATATTTGTTATCGAAGACCACAAAGCTTGATGTAAATTGTATTTCATAAAATTTCTCTGTAAATAGTTCATGGAATCGTCAAACTTCATACGAAAATTTGTAAGAGATTCATTTTTTACGAGTTTTTATAAAAAAAAAGAAAAAAAAAACTTAGAGTAAAAACTATACAAATTTAAAAAAATTATAGTAGTAATACTACCTTTTTATTTTATTTATTTTTAATTATTGTTGTAATCGTGATGTTAAGAGTTGCTTTTGTACCTCATTTAACCTTTCAGCACATGCTTAATATTCATTTTTCTCTGATTCTTGTCTTAACATTAACTTCATAATTAGGTATACGTTGACATTCAGCCAGTTCATAAACCTAATTTTTCTTTATTATAAATAATCACTTGACACGTATAACATTACAAAATAATTATTCTGATAAACATATCTGATTAAAAAAAAAAATCTGTAGAGGATATTTACAATTCGTTGCATTTTAGGCTTATGTGTTCTGAATAAATTACGGTCTTTGTGCATTTTTTTTTACCAGCTTTTCAGACAACTTGTGTGGTGCCTATTTGCATATTATCATATTCAAATTTCCAAATGAAAAATAAATAATAAATTTAAAATTTTGTAAATTTTATGTTGGATATGTTTATATACTAAACAAGCTATATCATTTATATATAAACCTTCTAAAACATTTATAAATTCTCACTAAATGCATTTGTAAAGTTAATGTTATATTATCTGTTATATATTTCGTATTATAAAATTCATTTAAGAAATTACATTTTACTTTTAATATATAATTTTACTTCGTATGACGTATGTGCATACGTATATATATTAGTTTGGTATTCATTAAAGAGAGAAATAGAAAAGTGATTCTTTCTTCCTCCCTCCTTTTCTTGCAAGTTTTCGCTACAGAGGGGATTAAAAAAAAATCATTCATTTTCTTCCCCATTACGTGAATTAAGAGCGACATTTTTCTAAACCATACCATATGTTATTTAATTTATTAAGTATAAAAAATATGAAGATTGTTTTATTTTTGGACGTATTAATTTTTCTCTTATCCACAAATAAATAAATATATTAATGATAAAACATTTTTAATGCTTTAATCCTTTTACATATAACACAAAAAAGAAAACTTATTTCATGATTTTGTTGAAGAGAGTTAAGTCTCACTTCCAGCTTTACGATTAAATCATTCTTATATTTCCCAACGTCTTCTAACGTATCTAAGAGGTGACCATGTACATATATTATTATTTGACAAGAACAATAATTTGTATTAATTAAAGAAACACATATTATAAACCTTTCACAAGTAACATCTCAAAACCGTCAATTAATGATACATAACTAAATAAATAGTTGTCAGCGGATTACATAATTAATATTGATAGTCAATAAACCCTATTTTTCCGTTTTCTTTGTTTCCTTCATCAAAGAAACCAACTTAAAAAAGCTAACACAATGAACCGTACAGTGAAAGTGGTGCAAGAGTTGAAGCCTCCATTGCTGATGATGCTGGTGCAGGTTGCATATGCTGGAAATACTGTCATTGCTAGCCTCGCCATAACTGATGGAATGAGCATTAAAGTATTCAGTGCCTACCGTCACATTTGGGGAGCTGCTATCACTGTTATTCTTGCTTTTATTTTCGAAAGGTGAATTTACACACCATACCTTTATTTTATTTCATAATCTTCGCATCATAGTTTATCCATCTTTGGATAAAATGTTTTTTTTTTTCTTTTATTTTGATGATCAATGCAGAAAGAACAGACCAAAGTTGACATGGAGGGTGCTCGTGATGACATTTTTTTGCGGATTATTTGGGTATGGTTCATGCAAACTATTCATTCTTCACCTCTTTGGTACAATAATTAACTTGAATTGTTGATGATATAAATGAACAGAGGGAGTTTATTCCAGAATCTTTTTTTCACCGCGGTAGCGCTGGTATCAGCAACATATGCTAACGCTATTCTAAACATGATTCCTGTGGTCACCTTCATCCTCTCCTTCCTTTGCGGGTATGTAGTCACCACTCACCACTTTCCAAACTCATGTGCTATTTTACTTTTGTGGGAGAGAGAATTCAGAACTATTGCAGTGAAGTGATTTCTGATTCGTTTTTTAGCTACGAAAAGTTAAATTTGCATACCGCAGCAGGGAAAGCTAAGGTGATGGGAACGATAATTGGAGTTAGCGGGTCAATGATGCTGTCATTCTTGAAAGGGGTAGAAATAAATATTTGGAAGAATATTGACATTAATCTTATGCATAAAAAACACAACACTCAGATAATAGCATCAGATGGAAAAGAGTGGATTGGTGTTCTATGTGGTATTGGATGTTGCTTCAGTTTTTCACTATGGCTCATCATTCAGGTATAACTTTCCTTTTGCTTTTATATATATATGTATACACATGTTACATCAAGTTCAGAATCTTCATAGGATGTTTTGGTACTATATTCTCCTTAATATTAAAGATACATTATATTGTTACTTTCAATACATTATATTAAAAATACATTAAAGATCACTACATACAAATGTTGGTTTTAGATAGTTTTCAATGTTGAAGCATGTGTATGTACAATAGGCTAAGCTGAGTAAGGAATATCCAAGGCACCACTCAAGTACATCGTTAATGAATTCAATGGCGGCACTACAAGCCACACTCTTTGCCCTTTGTTTTGAAAAAGATTGGAATCAATGGAAGTTACCTTCAGCTATTAGGATTTTGTCCGCACTCTATTCGGTACGCTAATTAATAACCATTATTCAATTTCTAAATATTTACTCATTTTTACTTTATTTTCTTCATATTTCCATTTTTCATCATATATTAGTACATGCCGTATCTATTGCGTTCTCTTTCTGACTTCTTCTTTTTTTCTCATACTTTAACAAACTCCAAAATGAAATGGAAATTTAGCATTTTCTTATATTTTGGAACTAAAATTTTGTGGCAGGGAATTGCGGTGACCGTATTTGTGAATATTGTAACTTCATGGTGTGTACGGAAGAGAGGTCCACTATATGCATCTGTGTTCAACCCCCTTGCCCTTGTGATCGTGGCTCCTACTGCTTCCCTCTTGTTACAAAATAAACTATACCTTGGAACGTATGCACTCTTTCTTTTCCACCATTTTTTCCCTTAATAAATATTCCTTGAATAGAAGATTATGGTGTTAATTAATTAATTTCTGTCGTGTGCGTGACTGATTTTTATTTATTTTTAAATATGATCAGTGTAGTTGGCGCAGCGCTAATTGTGTGTGGGTTGTACATGGTGCTGTGGGGAAAAAGCAAAGAAATGAAACCACCAACCGATTTGGTGTCTTCGGAGACAGAATTAAGAAGGACCGAGGTTGTTGTCGTGTCTGCCAACGATAAGAATGAGCATGTTAGCAATAACCAGGTGAATAGTATAAAAGCAACACTGTAACCGAAGGCTCTTTAATGAATCTTTGGAAATGGTGATCATTGAATGAATGACATTGAAAATAATTGTGGGAAGGAATTGATGTAGGAACGCATGGACAGTACCTCACCAACGTTTTTTTTTTTTTTTTGTTAAATAAATGTATAGTTTCAGATGTAGTTATGATGCAGTCTCTCATGTTTCTCTACCTTGCACAACACCGTGTTGTTATAGTTATAGCTTATAGAAATATATGGAACAAAGACATATTTTTATTTTGGTGTGATGGACCGATCTTTGCATGAATTATATTAAATAGTTAGTAAGCAATATACAATTATACAGAGTACATTTTTATTTAAATTACAACAAAATAAATAAATGATTCTACTAAGATCAAATATGTGGTGTAATATTATTATTATGTGTGATACAGTATCCTGCCACTTTGTATCATGAAAAAAAAAATATCTTGAGATCTTTTTTCATATGTCATCACTTGGAAAGTTCTTTTAATGACAAAATATTAAAGTAAGATATTTAATTAAAATACATATTAAATTATATAATAAAAAACTGAAAAAAGAATGATTGTATAAAAGAATATGATTGTCAACTTATCACAATTCATACCGGTAGCTCTAATAAATAGAGCTTATAAAGTCTTATTCTTTTATCCCACTAAATGTGAATAACAATTTTGCTTTATTTTTCACTTTGAATTGTCCAACTTCTCTCAGAAAACGTTGGTACCAAGCTATCAATATAAATATATATCATAAGATATTCATATATAATCAGGCTAAAAATATATCTCTTAAATATGTTGAGTAAAGGTAATAATAATAAACGATAAAAATAACCATAATAATATATCTCAACATCCTTTAAGGTGGAGCATGAACCTCTCAAATGCTTAATTTACAAAGATGAGACTCATTGTAAGTTTTTCAAGATCTTTGAAAAATATATGCTAGTTGGATTGTGGTAGGAATGTAATAAATGATACCTTTTTTAAGAATAAAATGAAAATAAATTTTAATTTGTTTCATTCTTCCGTTAAATACTTGAATTTTCAATTATATATAACACTGATTGACTATCTCGATACAATCACATTCCTTTAGTATTATTAACTCTAAAATCACCAATTTCTCTAGTAATCAAAATATTGGTAATTAAAGTTAGTAACTAATTCATAGTAGAAACTATTTTAGCTATTAATTTATAGACTAATTTTATTTTTTTAAAATTATTTTAGTTATCAATAATATTCAGTATATAAATTAATATTTAAATTGATCACTATAGTAATTAATTATTTTTGTCATTAAATTTGATCATTATTTAAGATTTGTCTTGTAATGACTTGATATCGAAGAAAGCTACACTACAAGAATTTAGGTAAATAGCGTCGGCCAAAATTCGACACTAACAGGCCAAAGTTGACACAAATTTATAATTATTGTCGGTTTAGTGTCGGAAAGCTAACCACGATAAAATCGTGGAGGCTAATTTAGATGTGTCAGTGGAAATTGTAATGTAATAACATCGTCCCGGTGACACAAATATGTTTGGTTAAATGAGCTTAGTGTTGGCCAATATGGACGCTATTAGTGTGAGCCATACAACGATAATAGCAAATAATAACTTAAAACGGTCGTTTAGTGTGTGGGCTAACGAACACTTTATATTAAATGATGTGTGGGCTAGTTGACGGTAATAGTAGATAATAATAAAAAAAATGCTTTTTGAATGCGTGGGCTAGGGGACGCTTAAAAATTTTAATTATTAAAGGATGCGTGGGTTAGCCGACGCAAATAGCGAGGGCTGGACGACACTACTATAACTACTCACGGCAAGTCCAGTTTCTTTTGTTCTCAACCCAAATTTTACCTGCAAGCATGATCACTATTACATAATCAATATAATCTCAATTATCCATTCAGAAGTCATTCTAATTAGAATCAATAGTTAATTAAACTACATTCATCCTTCATTGAGTCATAGATATCAAATTAGGATGCATATAAGTTTATAAAACCTAAGTAAGTGGATAATGCACCAAAGTGTACAAAGTTCAAGTCATAATTTGTTTACAATGTTCACCATACAAAAAAGCCTATTAACTAAAACTGGAAAATAAAACTGAGGAAGTTGAAGTCATGTTCACTCAGCTCTACAAAAAGTCCATTGAATATAGTACCTGTGAAATGAAAAATCAATATGTAAGACATAAATATATAAAACATACAAACAATTGTAGACCCTCTAATTAAGAACCACAACTTGTAGAAAAGGCTATAAATATTTAACTTTAACAAAGTTGTAATCTGCATCAAATATTGAAATTTAGCTAGGACAAAGTTATAATATGATTTACCTCATGAAGTCCATGTTCAAGGGATGGGTTGATCATCCAATAAAGAATCATAATGTGGATGCACGTGACTGGTACCCGTTGAAGAGTTTGTCGTCTGTCTTTCCAACACCAATGCTAATTGTCACTTCATCAACTTCATTTCTTCTTCCATCATCGCACATTTCATATTTGTTTCAACCAAGCCTTCAGATGTTGCAGTAGCCTTCTCATCAGCTGCAGTAGCTCTCTGAGTGGCTTGTCTTACTTCTTCACGAAGTCTCTCTGCCTCTTGCAATTGTTCTTACGTAGGAAGAATTGCACGAGATATTGTTGAAGGTTGAGTAAGGGATGACACACCATCATGAATGTTGGCAGCCAAGTCCGCGGTGCCATAAACTCTACCTCTACTCTTTCCTCCAACAACATCTTTCCAGCATTCAATCCTAGTTGTCATTGTAGATTCTGCAAAACTATCAGATTCTTTATCCCGCACACGTTGCAAATATGCTTCCTATTCAATCATAATATTTGAAAAGTGTTAGAATTAAATAGAAAAATTAAAAATAAGTTGAGTAATGAAATGGATAACATACATAGGTTTCACGTGCACGTGTATGTACTCAGGAACCATCCTTCTTCTTATGAGTGGCAAGAAATAACTCATCTGGGTCCATAGGACGACCATGTTTTCGCTCCTAAGAAATGTTATGCAATTAGTATGATTATATTTTTTAAAACAAATTTTAATCTTGTAAGGAAATATAAAGATGTACTAAATAAAACTTACCAGCCCCAATGCAACCTCGAGGTGGGATTTGCAGCCCATAGAATGTAATGCTCCACCTCGTGATAAAGATCTATTTATTTTATTCTGAGAGGATTTTTCTTTGAACTTAGCACTATCCCAATAATTAAGCAACTCAGTCCAGGCTTATCCCCAATCCAAATCGGTTTGGTCAGCTTGATCCTAGCTTTCGTGAGCATATCACAAAGGCACTTTCTTACTTTTGATTGATAAACTTTCAAAAATCAAATTAAAACTAAACCACTTTCGTTCATACCATCAAAGCAAAGTATTAGTGATTAGTACATTCTTTCCATTAAGTCTTAAGCAACATTTATTTCATATCTCATCAAAAACCATTTGCTCATAAAGAAACAAGTAATATGTTGCAGTTGCAGGTTTGAGAGAGTCTTGATAGACAAGACTTTAGCTTGTGCCCATTTCAAGGTCTCTCATAGTAGAGATTCAAATGAGCACTAATTACAAAAACATAACCCTTCTTTCAAAAATAAAGACTACATGATGAAAACTAACAACAACAGAAAGAGTATCTTTTATATTTGTTTACAGTGACTCACCTAAGTGGTTTGTGATGCTGACAAAGAGAATGGTTTGTGAATGATTCTAATATTTGTTTAAGAAATAACCATTCCTACACATATTCAAAGCCATTATACACATGCATTGAATGCCTCATTCACAAATGAAATTACCAACAATTTATGATTTGGCCAATTACCAACAACTTATGCCTCATTCATAGAATTGCAAGAATTGAAATTGATAAAAGGTAAAGATTGTTTATAGAAATAAAAAACCAGGAGGACGTGACGTGACTTAGCAATGCCAATCGTCTTCCTCGATTTGAGATCTTGTAAAATGAAAAAGTTAGGTTGCATAATAAAATGGAATTGATTCTACTGAATTAAAGTAAGAAAAGATAATAGATTGAATCTAAATGAAGGAATGTAAAGGACATTATGAAGAAATATGTCCTGAGTAAGTTTAATACTGACAATGCCTTCTACTTTAACTTTGAAAGAATTAGGAAGTAAAACATAGGAATTATACATAGTCATATAAGAATCATACAATGATTTGTAACAACAAATATGAGATGTGGCACCAGAATCGATAATCCATTGATATGCATTAATAGGTAAAATAGAGTTTAGGGTATTACCGATAATGTTGGTAGCAATGTCATCAGTGGAATGAATGGAAGGAGTGGAAGAAGTGACAATTAATTGCGTGGTGAGGTATTGAATTAATTGGTGACATTGAGCAGTGGTCAATGTAGGATTATGTGTGGATTTTTGTTCAAAAGAGCTATCAACATTATTAACAAACGAATTTGATCGATTCTTGAAATAATTTGGGGGGTACCCAAAAGTTTTATATCATGTTTCTTTAGTATGTCCCAAGGTATCACAATGTGTGCACTTAGGGCGAGATTTCTTAGCAAATTTTTGTTTATCAATTAGGGGTTTTTTAGAAGAATTAATAGAGAAAGCTAAATTTTCATAATTATAGGATGATTGGGTATTAATAATTTCTCACTGAGATTCTTCTTGCAAAATTAAAGAGAAAATGTTACTGATAAATGGTAGATGATCAGAGAGAAGAATTTGAACACAAATTTAGGAGAAGGAATCATGCAAACCCATTAGGAAGTTCATGACATATTCTGAGGCAGCATGTTGTTGAAGTTGGTGCAACCCACCACAAGAACAATTGAAAGTGGGTTTGTATCTAGAAAGCTCTTCCCATATCGATTTGAGCTTGGTATAATAGGTACTCACACTATCAGAACCATGTTGTAGGGACAAGATTGACGTCGGAGTTAACAAATGCGCAGACCATTTTTGCAAGGGAACCTTGTTCGGAGATCTTCCAAGATCTCATGAGCGGTGGAGGCGAAGAGGATGCTTGTCACAATCGCTTTCGAAACCGAGTTGTATAAACATGAGATAACGACGTTGTTTGCCCTTGACCCAGCAGCAGAAGAAGGATCCTTGTCTAAAGGTGTGATTAGGGTTCCATCGATGAGTGGAAGTTTGTTCTTGACGGAGAGAGCAACCCTCATCGCATGACTCTGGGTGACGTAATTTGTGTGATCTAAGAGTTGCGAAGTGAGAAGGAGGTCGGGACTATCTAAATGGTGTAAGAAAAGAGGATGGGTGGGATCTTGATGAGGTTCTTTGACGGTGGTGGTGGAAGAATTGATGGAGACGGCAGTAGAAGCCATGGAAACTACAAGAAAAGGAAAGAAGGGAAAAGAACGGAAAAGAGAGAACCCAAAAGGGAAAACAGAGACTTAATTCTCTCCTGATACTTAATTCTCTACTAATACCATATCACAGAAACTAGAACTTTCTATTCAGATTGATAAAGCAGAATGCTTACAAAATGGGAATATAAAAGGCTGTAGAGAAAACTAACTAAACCAAATTAAAACTAAACCCAACTAGACTTGACAGAATATAACCAATGTTAAACTAATATAAATAGAAATCTTTGCTTCAATGGGATTTGGAATTGCACTCCAAATTTTTGGGACATGTCAATTAAATTTTATTCATGCTCCCATCACTCGGTAGTGTATTGGATCTGAAATTTTCTATTTGGATACCTATATTTAAATCGTAATTGAAAATGTGACATGTATTTGAATATTGTTGAATTTATATATTTTTCATATGTAGTTATAGTCAACGAAAGATTGTGATTCTAGATATATATATATATATATATATATATATATATATATATTTATTTATATATATATATATATATATATATATATATATGACATTGGTCTTAGACATATAAAATATTTGACATCACTTTTATTATCAAAATTTTAAGACAATGATGTTATGGGTCTTTACTCTTATATAATGTTTAACTTTGTCTATTTTATTAATATAGAACTTTGACTCACATTTACACTATTTTTAATAAATATAAATTATATTTAATATGATTTGAAATTCTGTGACAACTTGAAATGATGACGTATCAGGTTTCAAGCAGTAACCAAAGCTACCCAAAAAGGTTTTTTTTTTTATTCTCACGAAAATGTTGGCTTGGCTGGCACATGTTATATTACTAATTTAAAAATTCTAGAAAAGAGAACGTGCAGGCCCACTCTATATCAGTGCCACTAATTTTAATAAATAAATATTAGAGAGGGCAGTGAATGCTAGTCCATCGTATTTAAAAATGAATAAATTATATGTTTAGACTTGACGATAAAGTTAGAAGGTAGTAGGATATGTTTGGGATTCAACTCTTTCCACAAATAAAATAATAACAATTTATAATTGTCGATAAGGAAAAAATAATTGTCGATTTTTTGTCTTCACACTGAAATTAGCATCTCTGCATATTAACTGCGTGTATTTTTCTGTGTACTTGTAAAATGACAATTTTAGGGTCTGTGCTGTCATGGACCACATATTAGGCAGCTCTCAATTTGTGTTTTAAACGTATCATTTATAAGAACTAAGAGTTGCTCTTAAATAGCAACGCGTGTTAAAAACTTACCTTCATGTTGAATAAGGTTAAGAAGAGTGTTTCTACAAGTTTACGACCTTTAATGGACAAAACTTCAATAATGCAACGAAGAAACAAAAGACTAAATAATTTAGATATTTATAAATTAGTTTGCTTTCTTATTATGTTTGGTTTCGATAATTTCTTAAATTAATTTTCAATTATGTCTTAAAATTGAATAATGGTGTATTTATTAATTCTTGAAAATTAAAATTATTATAACCTTTAATGCATTATATAAATACAAGATAACACTTGATATACAAATTATTGAATAAATGTATATCAATTATTCATGATTTTAACGCTTTCCTATATATTATCCCACTCTCTGGATTATAATTGAATAAGAAATTTTATAGGAAGTTTTCAAATATTTTAACTCTTCTCAATTTATTAATGATTGTCATTTTTTAATTTCAACCTTTACTCTTACTTAAGGCGTTTTTAATTTCATTTCTACTTCCCATTGTTTTAAACTCTTCGATAGATTTTGAGAACATACACTTTGAGTTATTGTTGGCTAACAAGATACAAATGACTCAAAGTGAACAAAAACAAATTTATGAAGTGGGCTTTGTTAGTTTTCAAGGAAATCATTTTGAAAATACAAAAAGCCTTCTTCTTTTATATAATTTTCTTTTAATATGGAACTTATTCAAATTTTGTTTGATGGTTATTGCATATGGATCTTTGATCCCGAAAGAGATAAAAAGATTAAAGTTGTGGTCCTAATAAACTTTTTCCGATCTGAGGACAGATAGTCTTCAAGAGAGAGGGAACGATGGAAACCCATCCAAGGAGCTACAACATGGGCTAGTGGCAGGGGCCAATGTTATTTTCTTGGCTTTGTAATGTAAATAAGTCATTTCTTTAGGCCTTATATTTTAGAAAAGCTTACATTTCTTGGGATGTGTATTTTGACCATTTTAGTGTGACAACCTCAATTTAATCGATTGGCTAAGTGACAAAATCGATTAAATCGGGTGACATTTTACAAGTGTGAAATTTTGGCTTTTTAGCATAAGTTCTTGTGTAACCAGACCTTGGCAAGCGGATTAGGTTTTATTTGGATTAGCATAGGTCTCAAGGAACCCTAGAACACTTGCATGGAGAGCCCTAACTTGCATTTTGCATATGTGGCAATAAGGAAAGCATGAACTTGCCAAATTGGCTGGTCACACTTGTAGCATGCATGTTTTAGAGCCAATTCTCATCTTGATTTTCAAAATTTCCCTCTCTTTTTTTGTTGAGCCTTTGGTCAGCTCCTAAATCTATAAATAAGAGTGCTCAACCATGTAAAATCAACTAGGAATTTATATAGAGAAACTCTGTCAAATTTGCAGCTCTCTTGTTTCTAAATTCACTAGGATAGTTTTTCTTCTAAACTTCCTTCCTAAACTTTTTCCTTGAGAGTTGGTCGAACTTCTCTTAAGAAACACTTTTCAATCCACTCTCCAAACACATATCTACCTCTAATCATGTCCCTTCGACTTCCATCAATCTCGTTCATCATCATTTTTGCGGTTTAACATGGAGTAACTTCAGGTTCATGGAGCTACTTTCATGATATTCATTTCCACTAACACACACGAATTCATAATATATAAATTAGTATCGGCCTAACCTACACTAATATTATTATCTTAATTTGCATTAACTTAGAATGAGGTCGATCCACTCTTTTATTAATATTATTTTATTTTTTATTTCTTTTATTCACGCATTATAAAAAATAAATTTTCTTTTATTATTTAGCGTGAACTTAGCCGATGCAATTCTTTATAAATGAAAAATGAATTTTTAATTACATAATGTGGACTTGATCGACGCTATACCTGTATAAATAAAATTTTAATTTTCTTTTGATATGATTTTGATTGACGCTACTCTTTTATAAATAATTTTGTTTTCTTTGGCTTGTACAAATTTTAACAAATGCTAGTAGTAACACAACCTTTTTATTTATTTATTTTTTATTATTGTGGTGATCGTTATGTTAAGAGTTGCTTTTGTACTTAATTTAACCTCACTTTCAACTCATATTTAACATTCATTTTTCTCTCGCATTTATTCTTCTTTTATTGCATTAACTTCCTAATAATGAATACGCTGACATTGAGCCGGTTCTTAAACTTAATTTTCATTTATTGTAGATAATCATTTGTTAACATTATAACCTTACAAAATAGTTAGTTCTATAAACATATATGATTAGAAAATATCTGAAGAGCATATTTATAATTCGTTAGTTTCAGGATTAACACTTCTGAATAAATTGTGTATATTTTGTTGTGACAGGCTTTTCAGACAATCTGTATAGTATCCAGTTTAAAAATAATGCACTTGGAAAAAAAAAGTCAATTCATATCAATTTAGTTTAATTCATACTGTAATTCAATGCAATTTAATTTAATTTAATTTTTTAAAATAAAAACACTCGGTTCGTTTGAACTATTTTTCAACTCAGCTCAATTCAGTTCAAAAAATTTATTTTTAATTCAATATAGTTATTATCTATGTCAATTGTTATATTTTTTAAGTAGAAGGAAAAGGTGTATTGTTTAATATGAATTAGAACATCTTTAATGGAAGTATTTACCAGAACTGTTTACCAAAATATTATTCTAAGATAGTTCACAAAAAGCAACTCAAATTGGATTATGTTCATATATAATGAGCCGTGCAATAACATTGAAGCTGCAATGTATATATATATATATATATATATATATATATATATATATATATAAATTAGATAGTAGTATATCCAAAATTAATGAAAATTAAATTAGTTTTTTTTATTTCTTTTATAAAGTATAACATTTAATATTAATAAATAGTACAGTATAAAATTAAATTTTTTAAAGAAAAAAATTGTTAAAATAATTTTTATTTTTTCTTCTCATTGTTTTTTGAGCTTTTCAGGTATTGTACTCATATCTCTTTTGTTATTGAAAAATAAAATTAAACAGAAACTTATTATCTGCTCTTAAAGGAAAAAAAAAATAATGTTCTCTTGTCTCATTTGGTAATGAAATACTTGTTTAATATTTAACCATGTTTTTTTTTATCTAATTACCTTTTTGTATATTCATTTTTATGAATATAATAGAGCAAGTAATGTATTATGTAATTTTTTATAGAGGGTTTTTAATTGTGACTTCATTATCATAATTTTTTTTAGTAATCATGTCTCTCAATTTTTTATTAGATTATGATAAATTATTTTTAGTCTTAAACTTGTTTAGTAGATAGGTATATTGATAAAAAAACAAAAGAATAAACTCATTTTTTGAAATTGATAAAAAAGAAGGGAAGATGAAAACAAGACGATAAGGTTGCTTATCGCACAATAATGCAGTTTTGCTATTTTAACTCGTGTTATAGGCCTCGGTTATCACTTAATCGAAGCATAAAATGATGTGGTGGCACTTTTGCAATTTTTTCCAACTTTTATGCTTCTGTTCAATATATACCCAAGGCAGAAAACGCCTTTCTGCTTCAGTTCTCAGAAAACCAGTGCCAAAAGGTCTAATATGCTTTGGTTTTGAAGACTCGAAGCCTAAAAGTTGGCTAATATTTCAAAATTGCCACTACAACAGTGATATTTGGCCTCGGTTGAAATTGAACCAGTGCCAAAAACTGTTTTCTACCTCGCTTAAAAATTAAACTGAGGCCAAAAATTGTTTTCTGCCTCGAGTGGAATTGAACCGGTGCCAAAAACTGTTTTATGCCTCGGTTAAAAACTAAATTGAGACCAAAAGGTTCGTTAGGGTTCAAAAATCGCGAATCATTTTTTTTCTTCTTCTTCCAGCCACCCACCTCCATTGTTGTTGTTGCGCTCCAACAACTCGTGACTACTTGACGTTTGGCTCATTCGTGTTCTGCTTAGCGAAGTGCGATTTGGGGCTCGCGAAGTGGGCGTCAATTCGTTGTGTTGCAGGTGCATGGCAGACTGGTGTTGTGCGTGGATGGAGATTTGTCGTTGATGGTGGCGAGACGTGTAGGTGGCGGCAGCATGAAGAAACTTGTCGTTGTGATGAAGGTGGTTTCACGATTTGGGGGAGGATACGCGATTTAGGGTTTGTGATTTGCTGCAGATGGTTGCTTTTTGTTTGCATTTATGCTAACCTTTTTGGCCTCGTCCTAATATGCCTCGGTTCCAGAACTGGGGCAAAATGATAAAAATAACCGCTGCCAAAAGCCCTTCCTGCTCTAGTGGCATAAGCATAACAATGATGAAATAAAAGCTTGTGATGACTTTTGAATCAATATGTGTACATTAGTAAAATGGAAAATGAATATTTTGGTTATTTACATTGAAAAAAAATATATTTGAAAATTTTAATTATGATTCAATTATTATATAAGTTCAAGAATATGAAAAAACGAATGACAATTATTTAGATATGTATAATTTCTTTATAGTTATAGTTATACTAAATTATGTATTAATTTTCACTGAATTAGTGACAAAAATGTTAAGTATAATATTTTGCCTTCCCAAAAAATGTTGGTCAAGATCCGCGAGTATATATAGAACCTCCACACACATTTCCCTATCTTTTCCATTTTCTTTGCTACCTTCGTCAAAGAAACCAACTTAAAAAAAAATGCAATACAATGAACCGTGTGCAAGAGTTGAAACCTCCATTGCTGATGGTGCTGGTGCAGGTTGCATATGCTGGAAATATTGTGATTGTTAGCTTCGCCATAAGTGATGGAATGAGCGTTAGAGTATTCAGTGCCTACCGTCTCATTTTCGGAGCTGCTATCACTTTATTTCTTGCTCTTATTTTCGAGAGGTGAATTCACACACCACACCTTATTTTATTTCATAATCTTCACATCATAGTTTATGCATCTTTTGGATAATGGTTTTTTTTTTCTTTGATTTTGATAATCAATGCAGAAATAACAGACCAAAGTTGAGATGGAGGGTGCTCGTGATGACATTTCTTTGCGGATTATTTGGGTAGGGTTGATGCAAACTATTCAGTCTTCCCCTATTTGGTCTTATTATTAAATTAATTTGTACAACAAATTTACTTCAAATAATGTTTGTTGATGATATAAATGAACAGTGGGAGTTTATTCCAAAATCTTTTTAACACCGCGATAGCGTTCGTATCAGCAACATATGCTAACGCTGTATTCAACATGGTTCCTATTGTCACTTTCATCCTCTCCTTCCTGTGTGGGTAGGTCACTTTTCACCACTTTTGTGGGAAGAGAATTCAGAAATATTGTGGTGATTACTAATTTTTTTTGTAGCTTCGAAGAGTTAAATTTGCAAAGCGCAGCAGGGAAAGCTAAGATGATGGGAACGATAATTGCAGTTAGCGGGTCGATGGTGCTGTCATTCTTGAAAGGGGTAGAAATAAATATTTGGAAGAATATTGACATTAATCTTATGCATAAAAACCACATTAGCCAGATAAGAGCATCAGATGGAAAAGAGTGGATAGGTGTTCTAAGTGGTATTGGATGTTGTTTCAGTTTTTCAGCATGGCTCATCATTCAGGTATAACTTTCCTTTTGCTTTTATAGATTTAATTTTCTAAAGCCCAGCCGCACAAGTTGTACCTTTTTTAACCAATTTATTCATTCATGTTTTTTTTCATCTAATTCATCTAAGAGTAGCTCGTTTAGTAACCTGCAGTTCATTTAAAAATAATTTTTTTATCTGCGTTTCTTTCTTGTAGAGCTGTCAAAATAGATTGGAATCTGCGAGCCAACCTGACTTGCCAAGTTTCAATACAAATTGGGTTGGGTTGGGTTAAATTTTTTTTACAAATTTCAATACGGATTGATTTTTGACCCGATTCACCTAGAACCCAGCTCACTTGGATTGAACTCGTGATGAGCCGGGTTGGTGAGCCAACCTGCAAATAAAGGGTTACATAAGTATTTTTTTGTTAAGTTGGGTTTTGCCTTTGGGTCAAGTTAGATTGTTTTTTTTTAACCAACACATATTTTTTTGATTTTGGTTTGTATTTGGATTGTATTGAAGTTTAATAGATTTTAATTAGAATTATAATTTATTTTTAACTAAAAAAAATTTTAAAAATTGTATTTTTTTAATTAAGTGAGTCCGTGAGTCAACCCGTTTAACCCACCAACCTGTGGTTGGTCGGGCTGGATTCGAATATTTTTGATTCGCTAATAAGTGAGCCGGGTTGGGTTGGCTCACTAAATGATCAACCCGTGTGGATTGAGCTAGGTCGGTCCGGGTTACCCGTTTTGACATTTCTACTTTCTTGTTTTATTCAGTTCAAAGTTATTTCTATTTTTAATAGGCTTATACGTAAAATTTATAAATTTTAAAATTGTGAATATTACTTATTTTAAGAAATGAATGTATAAAAATTATTATTCCTACTAATTTAAGTAAATAAAAATGAAGTTATTAACATTCTTATGCAAATAATCTATTAAAATATGCGACATAAACTCACCAAATAATCTACACAACCATTACCTTCTCGAAAAATATGTGACACCCTAAAATCAATTACCACTTCAAAACTTTACACATTTTCTCCAATGACCATTATATAAACCATGGTATACAATCTTTAGATCGGATAAAGCTTGACAAGCAAAATTGAATCACATTCTAACCAAAGTCTTCTAAATCCAACATTTCTAGCATACTCAATGACATGAATAACTCCCATAAACTAAGAAAAATGCATTATGAACTCCCAAAAATGTATAGAAACTCCCAAAATATTTCTCCTACTTTCCCAAAAAATACCTTCATAACATAACATACATGGACTGCCTTTATTAGTTTCATCGGTGTTAAATTTAATCCAAGAAAAACCTAAGGAAACTACCATATAACTAGAGGTGTTAATTTGACTAACGGCCTATGGGCTAGCCTAGACCTACCCTTCTTCAAGCCCTCTTTTAAGAGGCCCTTAACTAAGGGTGCCAAAAAACGGCATGGCCCCCAAAGTCCCCTCTCAAGTGGGTTAGGATCAGGGCTAAGGTGGGTTTGGCCCCATTAAAATACTTTAATTAACTCCTAATAATAACATTTTAAGCCTGAGTCAAAGATCGAGCGAAGTTGTCTCGGACTGGCACGGACTGAAAATCGAGACTGGTCAGCCTGGTTGGGACGGGTTGGTTCGACATGATAGCCAAGAAGAACCGGGCCGACCAAGGTCAACGGTTGGGACGAGTCGGGCCGAAGGCCGGAAGGCATTGACCCAAACCAATGTTTTAGATGCACCGACCTAGATCGACAATTAAGACGGGCTGAAGTTCGAGACAAGGTAGTCGGGTCGGAGCTCGAAACCAATCAGTCCAGGCGAGAGGACTAGACATGCCATCCTAGGTCAGAGGTCGAGACAGTCCAACTCGGGATGAAATCTGAGACGAACTGACTCGGGTTGAAGGCCGAGACAAGTCGTAATCGGTTAGAGGCCGAAACGGACTATAATAGGTTGTAGGTCGAGACGGGTCAGTCCAAGTCGAAGTAAGAGATGACTCAGACTCGGTTTGCCCCAACCAATGACCAATATAAACTAAGGTCGGCTTTGGTTCGGCCTGAACTGACAACCGAGATAGGCCAGCCTAAGCCGACAACTGAGATGGGAAAGCTCGAGCCAACAATTGATACAGGCTGACCCAAGCTGAGATAGGTTGGTCTAAACTTAGTGTCGAGATGGACCAGCCTAGGCGAACGACTGAAACTGGGTCGAAAGTCGTAACGGGCTAGCCTATGGCAAAGATCGAGACTAGCACATGCCTATAATCGAGACAAACTAACCTAAATCGAAAGTTTAATAATATATTTTAAAAAAATAATATATTTTCATGTAAAAAAGGAAAGTCAATGGTCTGGACTTGGCCACGAGACTTTTGTAGATTTTTTGTGCAGTCAACCTTTGTAATAGGAGGCTTTTTATTCTTGTGACCACTTTTTGTCACAACTAATGTCAAACCATGTGTACCGTGCCAAATTGACATCTTTATATATATATATATATAAAACCCGTAGCACACTCTGTAATTCCGCTTGGTTGTCCTTCAAGAAGTTAGCATTGTTTGAGTAGAAAAATTTAGAAAACTTTTATACCCATAACTTTTCTTTTCTTACTCATTTTCTTCTCATTCTAGTAAGATCAGTACATACACTTGTTACATATATACTTTATGTTTTAATTAATACCAGTAGGCATGTTGCATATATCATATATATGTTTGCTGTGGTTTTACATTTTAATTATGTACAACAGGCTAAGCTGAGTAAGGAATATCCAAGCCACCACTTAAGTACATCGTTAATGAATTCAATGGCGGCACTACAAGCCACACTCTTTGCCCTTTGTTTTGAAAAAGATTGGAATCAATGGAAGTTGCCTTCGGCTATTAGGATTTTGTCCGCACTCTATTCGGTACGCTAATAACCATTTTTCAATTTCTATATATTTACTCATTTTTACTTTATTTTCTTCATATTTCCAATTTTCATCATATTAGTACATGCCCTATCTAGCATGCGTTCTCTTTCTGTCTTTTTTTTTTCTCTTACATTAACCAACTGCAAAATGAAATGGAAATTTAGCATTTTCTTATATTTTGGAACTAAAATTTTGTGGCAGGGAATTGTGGTGACTGTATTTGGGAATATTGTGACTTCATGGTGTGTACGGAAGAGAGGTCCCTTGTATGCATCTGTGTTCAACCCCCTTTCCCTTGTGATCGTGGCTCCTACTGCTTCCCTCTTGTTACAAAACAAACTATACCTTGGAACGTATGCACTCTTTCTTTTCCACCATTTTTTCTCTTAATAAATATTCCTTGAATAGAATATTATGGTGTTAATTAATTTCTGTCGTGCGCGTGACTGATTTTTATTTATTTTTAAATATGTTCAGTGTAGTTGGCGCAGCGCTAATTGTGTGTGGGTTGTACATGGTGCTGTGGGGTAAAAGCAAAGAAATGAAACCACCAACTGATTTGGTGTCATCGGAGACAGAATTAAGAAGGACTGAGGTTGTTGTCGTGTCTGCCAACGATAAGAATGAGCATGTTAGTAATAAGCAGGTGAATAGTATAAGAGCAACACTGTAACAAAGGCTCTTGGATGAATCTTTGGACATGGGGATCATCGAATGAATGACATTGAAAATAATTGTGGGAAGGAATTGATGTAGGAACGCATGGACAGTACCTCACTTTTCTTCGTTTTTTAGTGAAGCAAGCACTCCTAACCCTAATAGTAGAATTCATACTTTCCATAGTTTCAATCTAGTGTGTCAAAAACCCTAATAGTGGAATTCATACTTGCCATAATCTATTTGATGTAGGACTTCTCACACACTTCCCTCATATCGAAATATATACATTTCGTGTGTAGGACTAAACATTAATAGATGGCCCGATAACAGATGAAACAATATGTCCAACAAAAAATAAATCTCACTAAAATAGACTTTAAATCATGACTCTAATAGCATGTTATTAGAAGCTTCTACCATCATAAATGTTGATGATGAAAAAATCCCACTGCAATAAAACAAAGAGGAAGCACGACAAAACAATGTGTAGAAGAATTAAAGAAAAGAAAAGAGATAAGCGAGAGGAGACAAGAAGCGAAACTAATAGGGTTAAATATGTTTTTTGTCTCTTAACTTTAAGTGAAAATTGAAATTAGTTCATCTTCGAAACTTTAGTCAAATTTAGTCCCTCAATTTTAGAGATGTGTGAATTTAACTCTTTTAACCAAATTTTTGTAAGTTTATTTAAGATTTCAAACACGTTTCTTAACTAACATTCGAAGAGGGATTAATTCAAATTTTCACTAAAAATTCAGGAATCAAAAACATATTTAATCCAAATTTCATACTATTAATTCATAATATAATATATATATATATATATATATATATATATATATATATATATATATATATATATATATATATATATATATATATATATAAAAAAGATAATAAAATTATA
>Ga0214543_1006394_pt1 | contig 20960 bp, 15 predicted proteins | sample CNSS2metaG_FD_160094 | JGI IMG/M metagenome (GOLD analysis project Ga0214543, IMG submission 160094) | Root nodule microbial communities from cowpea collected in UCLA plant growth center, Los Angeles, California, USA - CNSS2 | ecosystem: Host-associated > Plants > Roots > Nodule | place: USA...
TAGGTTTGGTTTTTTTTTTTTTTGCATTTCTGTAATACGCCAACACGTTGGTGGTTTTTTTTTTTTGAAATCGCCGTTGTGGGTCTTTAGGTTAAGGAACTAAGATTTTGTTTTGTTTTTGGTGGCATAGTCGTCGGAGTCATTCTTTAAAGGCAAAATTTACATCTATCTTGTGCAGGTGAATTGTTAGAACACCGTAATCGAAGAAGAAAAAGGGAGAAGACGAACCTCGCGAAGTTAGGGTTTTTGGTGTTTTCCATTGTTCGATTCAGCCCGATGGTTGGTAGGTTTGGGTTATTTTTTCGTTTCTGTAATACGCAAAGACGTTGGTTGTTTTTTTTTTTTTGAAATCACCGTCGTGGGTTTTTAAGTTAAGGAACTATGATTTTGTTTTGTTTTTGGTGGCATAGTCCTGAGAGTCTATCTTGGTGTGTATGGTGATTTGCCGCAAGGTATGATTCATTGTTAAATTTTAATGACATGTGTTTTATTACAAATAATGGTTGTTTCATCTTAATGAAGTCTTTCTTGGTGTGTATGGTTTTTAATGAACCAAGTACTTTGATAGGTGCATGAATACTAGTTTTCTGAATAGGTTGATTAAAACTGTTTGATTTTTTTGGTGATGACCTGTGTGCACAGAAGTGATGACCTGTGCTGCATTTTTTGCAATAATGTGGTATCACTCAATTTTTTGAACTTCAATACTATATCAGTCAATATGTGTTTATGGGGTGATTCACTTTGGATAATCTGTGTTGATTTGTAATTATTTCTTTCATGTGGTTTCATCCGCAAGTGGATTAAACATGTCTGATGTATTGGTGATGACTTGTGTGCACACAAATGATGACCTGTGCTGCATTTTTTGCAATCATATGGTATCACTCAATTTTTTGAACTTCAATACTATAACAGTCAATACTTGTTTATGGGGTGATTCAATTTGGATAATCTGTGTTTATTTGTAATTATCTCTTTGATGTGGTTTCATAGCCAAGTTGATTACACTTGTATGATTTATTGATGATGACCTGTTTGCTCACAAGTGATGACCTGTGTTGAGTTTTTTGAAAGCATGTGGTATGACTCAATTTTTTTATCTTTCATGTCGTACCAGTCAATAATTGTTTATAGGGTGATTAAGTTTGGGTAATATGTGTTGATTTGTAATTATTTATTTCATGTGGTTTCATACCCAAATGGATTAAACATGTCTGATTTGTTGGTGATGACTTGTGTGCACACAAGTGATGACCTCTGCTGCATTAAGTGATTATATGATAAGTGTTTTGTGCACGAGTGGTAATTGTTCAAAGTGAGAAGAAATACGTTGAAGTGAGTCTGAGTGTGGACATTGTGCTGACCTGAGTTATGTATTTAGGTGATAAATATGAGAGTGGTTAGTGAGGGAAGTGATTTCAGTGTTGACCGCAAGGTATGATATATTTTGGAATTCAATTTATTTTGAAATTTGTTATGATAAAAGTGACATAACTCTATTTTTTTAATGTTCCAGATTTGTTTTAGGCATTCATGCCGGAAAAAATTGATTGGTAGTTCGAATAAGAAGTTAACAGAGGAACAAAAGTCATTTATTCGAGGAACACCATTTGGATGGTTGGTTGAGTTGAAAGAGTCTGTGAAAATATCTAGGAATCTTTTGAGTCTGTTAATTAGTAGGTGGGTGGAAAGGTTGGGGGGTTTCACATGAGTACAGAAGTTGTTGGATTTACCTATTTAGATGTATGTCTTGGTCTAAGTTTGAGGGTGGTTTGTGAGAACATTGATTTAAACCAGGAAGGGTTAAATAGTGATTCAAAGAATTTATTTGGAGCTGCCAAACTTGTTCATATCGAAATGGTATATGATTACATTTTAAAACATATTAAAGAGCTTTGTTTAGAGGATTTTGGTAAGCTTTACGTTTTGTTAGGAATTTCTGAGTTTTTGTTGCCCAATCGTAGTGGAACCTTTTATATTTTGTTCAACATTGTTGATGACCTTGGTAGTATTGGGAAATAACACTATAGGTTGGGTTTTTTTTGTACAATTTTTTTTTTTGAAATGTGTCATCTATACTTATTGATGGTTGTTGTGAATTGTTGCAGGTTGTTGCAGATGTTGCTGTCTCTGCAGAGAGTTGACCAATTCCTTTGTTAAAGAAGGTTTTAAGGTATATGGACGTTGAAATAAGGGTAGTAAAATAGTTGGCTTAATTAAAGTTGTTGAACATCAAGAAAGTGTGCTAGGGGAGTTGCAAAAAGAACTTTTAGACTTGAATGCAATGATGATTGAGAGGAAAAACCAATGCCAACAGCACGAGGGCAAACTAAATTTTTCTGAGGTGGGTGAACCAAGTGTTGGTGATTTGCATACATCTAATTCCAACCACCTCAAGGGCTTTATTGAATTTGGCGATTATGGTGAGAGGGGTCATGTCGAAGAAGAACATTTTCCAAATCAGGAAGCACAAGAATCCGAATAGAGCAACATGTATGTCCGACAAGGGATGATCCTCGAATGCGTGTCAAGAGTTTTGCAATAAGAACTCCTTTTGCAACATATAGTATGAGGAAGCGCCATAAGTAGTTGATTTAGAAAATTTATGTTTGTTGTAGTTAGGATTTATATTGCTAACTTTGGTATTTTTTATGTGTAGACTTTGTGGAAGGGATTTATGAGAATTTTTTTGTTTGGCTTACTGATTGATTTATGAAATCCTGAGTGGTTTATGTGAAGTTATAGCTGAATGTTGTTCATCCTAATTTTCATTGAGTGCGAATAAAGTTTATAGCAAGTAAAAAGGTAATATGTATGTGGTCATGAATTTAGTAATATTGGTTACCACACAGATCACAAATAAGTAATTGTGTGCAAAATGTTGTTCACAGGTCAACACTTAATATATCATTGATCTACATTTAAAAATCTGAGAGTTATCATGTCTTTCATGTTTGACCAATTATAACACACTAGGTTAATATATAATATGTGATGTAGGACTTGTGAACCAAATAGCCCATACCAAAATTGATGTTCTTTGAAAAAGTTTACTCTAATCTCATACCAGATTTTTTCTACATGTGCAAATTTTTTGGACCAGGTCATTACTTAATAGTTCTTGAGTCATCATATAATTTTTATAAAGATAAGAAGAATATCATGTTGGAGTTGTGGATGAATTATCCCACATGAAGTTTGTTGATGTTGAATATGTTTCATATACGTAATTAAGGTGTTATATTTCATTAAATATGGACTACTTATTGACACCCTTACCTAAATACCTTAGATTATGAGTGTGTTCAAAATGTGAAGCGTAGATCAACACCTTAATAGTGAAATGATCAATATTTAAAATTATCACAATTATGATGTTTTTCCTCTTTTATCAATTATCCCACACCTAGTTTGGTAAGATTTTTATTCGTAGAATATATGTTAGTAAGTTTTATTAATTAAAAGATAATGGGTTTAGCAAAGACCACGAATTTTGAAGGTGTGCAAAATGTTTAGTGTAGGTCAACACTTAATATTTGATTGATAAACATTTATTATTGTGATAGTTGGCATGTATGTTATGTTCCACTTTACCACAATTTTCCCACAGCTTCATCATGGGCAATATCCTACATTATATTTTATTCAATTTATGTGATTGACTCTAAGTGAGGTTCATACTGAAACCCTTTCCATACATTAAAAATTTTGAGGGTGTGCAAAATCTTTATTGGTGGTCAACAGTTAATAGTACATAGATAACCATATAATATTTCTTGAGTTGAAATCAATGCCCTGTAGGAGGTGTGGACTAAGATCATCAACGTTTGTTGTTGAAGTGACAATGAGTTACATGGATACCAAAGTGCACAAAATAAGTTTAATATCATACATGTAGCAGATCCTTCCAAACACCTAGTGTCATGAAAATTAAAATTAACAACAGAATAAAAGACATTAAAACAAAGTAACAAGTACAACCTACAAACATTGTCTACATCATCATCATCACTAACCACATTTTCTTAATCTTGTTAATTATGTCTCACAAGGTGATTAGTTTCTTCTCAAACAATGAACCTACTACCCCACTTACATCAACATCAAATTCAACACATTTACCAACCATACTAAGACCTAGGCATATACAAACATCATAAACTATATACAAACATCATAAAATAACCCCACCAAATGCTGACCTACACGAATGTATTCCCCTTGTGGAACCCATCTACGCAAAACTTCCCTCAACAAATGACAATTTATTTCCAACGCGTTGTCCACCTCCAAACACCATCTAAATGGTGTTTCCTGAATCCGCTTACGGTGGGTGTCTTTGAGTACATTGTTTACTTCAGCAATGTACTTGCTTTCGCACCTATGCACAATTTGCACCTATAGTACCATAAAAAATTTAACATATATTATAAAATAAAAAATAAATTATATCACATAATGATTCAAAATATACCTAATCAACATTTTTCACGAACTTCGTCTTCTTCCCCTTATTGCCTGCTTCCGGACTACATTTGTGTTGACATTTACTAGACATCTTACTTACAATTCCTAAATAACATACCAAGTTCATTGAAATTCATCAAACACATATCTATAAAGGAACACATATAACTGTAAATTGATCAAATGCACCAAAGTTAATCACCTCATAAACAAGTATTGACTGGTATAACAAGAAAGATAAAAAAAAAAATTGATTGATAACATGCTTGCAAAAAATGCAGAGGTCATCACTTGTGTGCACACAAGTCTTCACCAAAAAATCAGACAAGTTTAATCAACTTGAGTATTAAACCACATGACAAACATAATTACAAATCAACACAGTTTACCCAAAGCTAATCATCCCATAAACAAGTATTGAGTCATACCACATGCTTTCAAAAAATTCAACACATGTCATCACTTGTGAGCGAACAGGTCATCACCAATAAATCATACAAGTGTAATCAACTTGGGTATGAAACCACATCAAAAAGATAATTACAAATCAGCAAAGATTATCCAAAGTGAATCACCCCCATAAACAAGTATTGACTGGTATAGTATGATAGTTCAAAAAATTGAGTGATACCACATGCTTTCAAAAAATGCAACAAAGGTCATCACTTATGTGCACACAAGTGATCACCAACAAATCAAACATGTTTAATCCACTTGGGTATGAAATCACATGAAAGAAATAATTACAAATCAACACATATTACCCAAACTTAATCACCCCATAAACAATTATTGACTGGTATGACATGAAAGATAAAAAAATTGAGTCATACCACATGCTTTCAAAAATGGTTGAACAACCCAAACCCAATGGAGGAGACGTTTCGATAGAACTCCCTTTCACAACAAACGCCCGTCGTCAACAAAACCCCATCGTCAACAAAACCCCGTCGTCAACAAACCCTTGTCATCAACAAACCCTCGTTGTCCGCAAACCCTAACCCTTTCAAGATTTATCCACGAGAGAGAATCCGTCTTCTGTGTTCAACGTCTTTTGCTATCTTCTTTCGTCAGACGAATCACTCGAAAAACCATTGTCGTTGGGGGTGAAAAGAGAAACAATACAAGTGCGCAGGAGAGACCACTCAAAAACCACTCGAAAAACTATTCAAATTTTCTTTAAAAGCCACGTATGCATCTAAATGGTTTTATAAAATTTATTTTAATTTAAAAAATAAAAATCACCTACTCATGTCACCTCATGGAGTTAAAAAAGGGGTCAGAATATGGAATTAGTTTTTCATTTTCTCTTGAATAAACAAGTTATCAAACAGTCTTTTAAAAGATAAACTACACTAATCATAAATTAACTGACAAAGCAACATTCACCACCGTGGAATTGTAAAACTTGTGTTTAACTTATTCATAAGTTTGTGCGCATTAAAATTTCTTTATGCGTAGGATTTGAAAGTGACACGGGTTATCATTACAAGCACAAAGTGAGGAAAAACTAGCAAATTGAAAGCGAAAATATTGTTTAAAACAGGAGAAATTTCTTTTAGAAAGAAACGCTAAAAACAATCTACAAAACATTGCATCCGTGTAATGAAACCGGTCCTTATCCTATAGATTGAGTACTCAGTGATACCAACATGACAAAGCAAAAAATATACTGATTTTCATGTTTTAGTAACCCTCAAATATTGCAGATGTGGGGAGAAAATAACAGTAAAGAAATACCCAATGGCCCTCATCTAGAAATTGATGTGCAGTGTATATAAATAAGTGGATTCAAAGAACTTCGCAGCTAATCATACATTTCAAATTGTACAAGTTTAAATTGAGCCATTCAAAATGATGCAGAAATTAACATTAATAAAAATAAAATAAAATAGTCTGTACACAATTTCAATGGCGAGCCACCACAGCAATCAGGTCACAACTGTAAGGTGCACCCTACCATCACATACTTGCTCCTCGATCTTAGTGGCCAATAAGGCCCAAGAGAAAATAATGTGACAACAACCCAGCAAGAAGAGGTGCATGTCATTAGAGGATTAATTGACATCTCCACATACCAAGCAATGCCAAAGACAATCCCAATTAAATCTCAAAACCTGTCATTATGAAAATATCCATCAAGCAACGAGGGGACAAAATCGTGAGCTTGTATTGATCTGTTCCAACAGACAATCAAGTAACCTACAAAATGAAAAATCTAATATCTCAGCACCAAATATATGAAAAAGAATGCAGTGTTTAAACCAACAACATCCAAAACTAACGATGTCCCAATTTTCTTGTCTATATGCAGAAAGCATAACCATGAGAATGTTTGGAAGTACATCAACTTGATTTCTAAATATTGCATAAGAAATGAGAAGGAAGTATCTATTGCAACTGTTCTCTGGTGTATTTGGTTATATCCACATATATAAGCAAAGCAAAGATACATAAGTGGAAATTCTCAAGAACTAAAGATCACAAAACCAAATCAAAGAGGAGAAAAAAAAGAGATCAACAAAACATTTAACATGGTGTGCCAATCTCACCAAAGATCTGATAAAAATATCACTAAACGACAATGATAAAATCAAAGGAACCAGAAAAACTAGCTGACACCAAATGAACTCTATAGAAGAATGTTGTGCTGAGAAGGTTCTAGCATTTCTTTTCAACCATATACACCAACGAAATCCAGCCTAAGAACAATGACAGCTTTCTGGTCTCTTTGATCTTATTATCAAATCCTATGAATTTTACACGTAGGAACTTTTGAAGAACATGGGGCAAACCCAGTGTTCATCAAAAACATCAAACTAGTTATTTTAGAGAAATGAAGCTAAGGGGGGCAACGCAAGAACAAGAGAATAATTTATCATTATGTTTCCCCTTAAGTAATCAAGAGTTTGACTAACTTGGCTGCTTCAGTAACCGTTGGTACTGATAGGCCAAGTAATGAAATTTGGATTTGTTTTGACAAATTTCTCTATAAACACTTCTAAGAAAAAAAAAAAAAAAAAAGAGGAAGCAAAAACTACATTAGCTTCTCCATAATATGTACAAGTTCTCGCATATATCTTTCCCAAATCTTTATTTTTTTAACCTATTCATTAATTAATGTTAGCTTTATAAAAAAGCTTGTTTCATTTTCTGTTATTTTTTTTTTCTCGTAAAAGTCCTTATGGAACAAAAGAACAAGCCCTTGGTAGTTTTATTGAAAAGTGCATTAAAAAATAAAAAAGAAAAGGAACAGGTAGACTTGAGAGGATTACAAAAGGCATGACTATAAGTCTCCTAGCTCAAAAATTTCTTTATTTTTCTTTCTCTCTGTATTTCATGGAACTCTTAACATTAGGATTTGTTTACTTTGATTGTATTTTCTTTTAGTTGAAATTGAAATTTAGAACTTGTTGTTGGGCCTCAATTGTGATGGTGTTTCTGGTTTCAAGAGGCAAGTGTGCACCAAGTGAAGCACGAAAACACCAAGCCAAAGCATTGGAAGTGTGACTTCAGAAGCGTGTCAACTCGAACATTCTAGACCCTATTTTTGAACCTTGGCATGCAAGACAGTTGGGAAAAGAAAGCATGTGTACCAAGGAGCATGCAAAATGTGACTCTAGGCACGCCACTTTTAGTAGTTTCCAGGCTAATTTGAAATTTAAATTTTGGAGCCAAAATGACCAAGTCATAATTCCCTATATAAGGCATCCATGTAACCTTGTTTCACATCTTTGAATAAATTGGATTTCTTTGACAAAATGTGAGACCATTGAGTTCTCTTGACAGTGTGATACTCTCTTGTTTAGAGTCTTATCTTGACGTCTCAGGAGTTCAAGTGGTGTTTCAACCTCTCACTTATCTTTAGTTTACTAAAAATAGCATGATTCTTCATCTCTTCTGTTCACCATCTTTAATTTTTGTTGTACTAAACATTTTAAGTTCATTGAATTTGTGTGACTCGAAGCTCAATCATGAGTTCATTGCTTGAAAAACAAGCACAGAGGAGATTCATGTAATTGAGGTAATGATTTTACAATGTTGTTCAAATTGATTCACCAAAATTAAAGGACTTCATGGTTTACAAGTGAGGAGCTACTATGTAGAAGATCAGTCTTCCATACTCATAGTTGAGGTTGCACCATTTACTAAGCAATTTTTTTTTTATATTTTGCATCAGGCAAAAATGTGTTATGGTGTATTTTAGAATAGTTTAACATGTTAGAATAGGTTAACTTATCTTCTGTCTATCCCTAGGAAAGCTAAAATGTTGTTTTTGTGGTACCTATTTGTTACCTAGGTGTAGTCTTTTCATATCTCCTTTTTGTATCTTTGATGTAAGGACTCATAAATAGTCAGTTAAGAGATGAATCAATCTCTTAGCATTATGTTGTAAGAAGGATATTAAATGCATTACTAGAAGTTGGTAGAATATTAAATATATTACTAGAAGCTAATAGAAGATTCTAGAGATTTTTTGTAATTATTACTTTAAGGTTAGAGTTCTATATATAGAGACTAATGTACTGTTTCAAATGAACTAATTGAGTAAAATCTTCTTTCTTTTATATTAATTCTTTCAAGTTGGTATCACAGCTCCTAGGGAGCCATGCTTTCGCATTTCTTCTTTCTCGGTCCTCATTAGTGTTGTCTGAAGTGCAGCCATTTCTTTTAATTATTGGGTTGCCTAAAGTGCCCCCAAGTTGTGGTTTTGTCATTGTTGCTACTGCATCACTTCTATCGTCGTCGCTGCTGCATCACTGTTGCCGTCGCTGCTGCATCACTGTTGTTGTCGTCGTTGTTGTTGCTGCTGCATCGTCGCTGTGCATTGTTGCCATCAGTGTTGTTGTTGCATTGCTGCCATCACTGCTGCTATCACGCTATTGTGTTGCTGTCACTTTTTGTCTTACCTTTCATTTGCATTTAGGAGAGGGCTAAGGAATCCTATTATTTACTTAATATGGAAGTTCCAGTAAGCAATGTTGAGCTTCTAACTTCAGAGATACATGTACTACATGTTGAAATTGAACGTTTGAAATCTCTTATGGAGTCCACCAGCAAGTCACTTTCTGGTACTAGCTCTCTAGCTATGACGGGTAAGAACTTCAATGCATCTTTTAATGTTTCTAAAACTTTATGTAAGGACTCTTGGGTTCTCGACTCTGGTGCCACAGACCATATGACCCTTCATTCATTTCTTTTAACATCATATGTTTCTATTTTCGAAAACCAAATTACTGTTGCCAATGGGACTCATATACCCATAACTGGACATGGTAATGTTTCCTTTCTGTCATCCCTCAATCTTAAAGATGTTCTTCATGTTCCAAACCTTTCTAATAATCTTATTTCCGTTAAAAAACTTACTCATGACCTAAAGTGTTTTGTAACCTTCTTTCCCATTCATTGTGTTTTCCAAGATCTTGCCATAGGGAGGAAGATTGGAACTGTTAAGGAACAGGGAGAGTTGTATTGTTTTAACAACTTGGGAAGTAAAGATAGTATTAGTGCACAAGCAGGTACCTCTTGCCTCCATTCTTGCACTACTTTTGAGTCCTCAAATTTGGCTTCTCCATCGTCGTCTAGGACATAAATCCTTTCCCATTCTAAAGTCCATGTTCCCTTCCTTATTTTAGAAAGAGTATATTGAGTCATTTAAATGTGATGTATGTCAACTTGTAAAATACCATCGGGCCACATATCCTCCTAGTAATACAAAGAGTGTCCATCCTTTTGATTTAATTCATTCTGACGTTTGGGGACCTGCATCAAACTATAGTATTTTTTGTGCTAAATGGTTTGTCACGTTTATTGATGATTGTACCCGTGTTACATGGATTTTTCTCATGAAAGAAAAATCCTAAAATGCATAGGGGCCAGCCCCGATAATGAAGACAGTGCAAGGGATTACATAGAATTGTGGATGTAAACCACCAATTTTGCACATTTTAGAAGTATTTAAACTACCCAAACAAAATCAGGCCCAAACTAGAAAGGTTAAAGTATAGGTAATGTGAATCACCTGTTTAGTGGAACCACCAAGAATTTAATTCTGCATTGCATAATATTGAGGAGCCAGCTCAGTTAACCATAGGTAATCAACTCTAGTTAAATTCCGACATACTTGTTATTAGTTTGGACCAATTCGTTGAATATCACACACTCTGGTTTTCTCCGGAATAATACAGAAGAAGGGTGGATCTGCACCACCTGACCACTTGCCAAAGCCCTGCCATGTAACTAAGCAATAAGAGACCTTTAATAGAAAAATAAATTACATACGCAGTTAAGGATTCCAGTTGGAGTCAAAATTCCAAAAAGAATTTCAAACATAGAAGACCAGAGTTTGACCTAATTACAGGAGGGAATTGAAAGCATGCCACACAGACAGGACAGCCAAGAATTTCTATCTTTAATTAGATACCTGTATGTCCCCTCTGGCTGCTTTACAACTGCATTTAGGAAAAATGAAGCAGCTAGCCATCTGCGGAATTGAAGCAAATCATCTCCACAAGAAGAAAGATTAAGACCCATTTGTTCAACATGTCCCTTAATCTGCCTGAAAAAAGTAATTTGCAAATGTGAAAGCATAAATGTCTGGACTAGATTACATTAGAAAAAATATCATGAAATCCTTGATATTTAGCTTAACATGATAAAATTACTTGTGAATGTCACGAGCATGTCTAAGAGACCGGCTATTAATATAATTTTCTTTGCACCATTTTCTAAAAACCTTTTCAGTCTTTGCTATTCCCATCTCCATTGATCTCTTCTCCAAGAAATCATTAGATGCTCGATACACATTAATCAAAGTGACGTGGTCTCCTTCTGGACTTGAGAAGCATTTAGTTGCAGTTCTTGCCTGGTAAAATATGAGAGAAATCAATAAACAAAACAATTTTTGATAAATACCAAGAGGGAACAGAAGTATATGGAAAAATATGAAGACCAAAACCTCACACAGTCAGTCAACTATGTTCAAATCATGCACATACATGATATTCATAAATATTTTTTTAAACAGTTAATAGAGAGATAGACACACTAGTACTATATATAATCACTGACCATCCATATGTTATGTTTCATCATACAATCAAAATAGAATATAATAGGAATACAGTTGGAGTTCAGTCCTTAAACCTCTTCTAACTTGTCCCGAGGACTATAAAATATGGATTCCACAGACAGCAGAGCTACAGTTATCAACATCTCCTCCAAGCAGTTAAACTCACTAGCTAAAATAAGAGCTTTGGAATAAATGGGATCCAAGGGCAGTCGAGCCATTTGATGTCCAACAGGATCAGATAGTAGACATTCATCTGTTAGGGCACCCAACAAAAATAGCTCCTCCAATGATTTTATAATAGCTGCCCTGTTCAAACAAGTCATAAGCACAAGCATTGGGTAACATTTTACCAGGTCAAAATACTTTTAAAAATTATAGCTAGAAATATCCCCAAAAAATGCTACTTTATTTCTGGAGAACAATGTATGTGACACCATCAGAAGCATTTCGACTCACTAATGAATAATGGCCAATGCAAAATAGTCGATCACTAAATCCCTTATACAGTATTGTATTACATCTGGTCAGAAAGAAGTGGTCATTCAGTACTATTGTTAGGTGCATAATGAACATCATAAGTGAAAACAAAAACATGGACTAAAATTATCAATTTGATGCAGCATGACCAAAAAATAGCAACATAGTGGATAGCATGATGACTGCCATACTAAAGATTATATAAACAAAATAAATACTTCAATTAACAAATAAAAGTGCTTAAACTAAAAACTATCGAGATATATGGTTCTGTTGATCGTGGTCCATGTAATGGTTTTTAATAAATGTGGTCCCTGCATTACTTATTTAGTGGATGAATATATTCCCAAAAGTAGAGGCAATAACATACGTAACATTTAATTAATTTTTGGTTTAAATGTCATACCTTTCATATCATTTTGGTATATGAATAATATCTAGGTACTCCTTTAATAACTTTATTTTTCAAGATAAAGAGAAGTTATCAAACAAAACATGGAATCACATAAATATCCACAAATCCAAATGTAGGGAAACTGCCAGACCAAAATTCTGGAAGGTTCTACCTTGAAGGTTTATCAATAAAATCAAACCCTAGTATGTCATCAACACCCAGAGCCTTGAGCTGCAAAATAACATTAGAAAGGTTGCACCGCTTAATCTCTGGCATTGTTGAGTCCTCAAGTTTCTCAAATTCTTTTCAGGATATAGACAGAAGCATTTTCCAGGTCCTTCACGCCTTGCACGCCCACTAATACCCAAAAAGGCAATGTTATTAATCAATTTGTACTACTCTTAAAATTCATCAAATATCTATTAAATTCATGAAGATAATTTTAGCTGAAATTAACTATGAAAACATACCAATGATTTCAAAACAACCAAAACTAGATTTAATAGGAGAAAACATAAAATAAGTCAATTCAAGAATGAGAAATTGTATAAAATAAAAATGTTCAGAAATTAAAATATTTCATGAAAGCGAAAAATGATACTTTACATTCACAGGTTTATTCTTTTCTTATAAGAAATATTGAGAGGTTTATTATCTTCCACTTTAACCGATAAACAAAATTTAAAGCAGTCAAGCACATGCAAACATACGAATTTAAAATAAATAATAAATACTAGAAACATTGATGGCAGACTCACATCTAAAATATCTCTGTCATGCAATACCGTGTTTCCCTCAAGAAAACCAGAGATGTCAATTACAAAACTCAACTGAAAAAATGAAAGGACGTCATCCACAGTCAAATTGAGCCAAATTTCATTTTCATTAACCAAATTAATTCCACCATTATTTACAAGTCACAATTAAGCATTAAACAGACTCACACATAATCTAGTGCCACCTTCTTTGCAGAGCCTGGGACTTGGATGTAGGCACTATAATCAAGGATTCCATGCCTTTTCCAGGGTCATAGGAACGTGCTTTAACAAATCCAGGAACAATTACATATTTGATTCCAGGAATTGTTACTGATCTCTCAGCAATATTAGTTGCCAATATCACCTTCAAAAACAACATAAATAAGCATAATACGGCTAAAAAAAATAATAACCAGATAAGATATAAATCTCAAGAGTTTATTCTAACTCCATATAAGTTCGCATTACATAGGTGGTGCTCAAGTTCAAAATTACAAAGTCAGAGATAGCATTCTGTTATTTCAATGTATTATCTGTAGGAATTATAGCAAGGCAATTGACTTAGTTTCTAAAGCAAAAGCAGTGTTATTTGAGAGAAATAAAGCATCAGTTGTAGCAGAGGTGATGACTAAGATAATAGTAGCTGCAATGGATGCAGTTAAGGTGATGGGTTCAGTAAAGGCATATTGTTGGTTGGCAAAAACAATTGCTTCACGGTAAGTGTGACTGCTAGTAAAAGTGGTATTGTGGTAAAAATAAGAGAAGCAATAAATGACAATGTTGCAAGAAGATGACATTACTGCATAAACGGGAAACAAAGGAGCTGGATCATGTTCAGAGTGCATAATACTGTTTTCTTGCTTACACTAATCAACTATGAATAAGATGATCAATACACAAGTCATATGTGTGCAATACAACTTCCATGAAAGTTGCATAATTAAAAAAGCAATCTGAAATCATGTGTGCATGTCCTAAACCTACTGGAACTCAAAATAATAACCAGCATTCACTTTAAATTTAACATAATCAGAGAAAATGAAGGTGTTTCAACAGAAAATACAACTGTTAAAAAAAAATAGTTTTAGAAATAAGTAATCAAAAACTTTTACCCCTTTTATTTAATTCTACCAACAGCATATATTAATTAGATCAAACGCATGGCTAGTGTACCTTGCGAAAACCAGATGGATCTGGTGCAAAGACCACATTTGCTGCTCAGATGGAAGAGCGGCAAATATAGGTACAATTAGAAGCTTCTGATTTTCTTGAGGTAATTGTGGGAGTTTCTTATTGATAAGCCTTTCAACAGATTCAATCTCTTTTTGCCCAGTCAGAAATACTAGTATATCACCAGGACCCTCCTCTAAATGAATCTATAAAATCAAAGACATATATGAATTTAAGTTTAAGCAGCAATTATATGAACTTTATTTTCCATTCATCATGACAACGATAAGCATGAACCAGAAATACCATAACCAAGAAAGAATAGAACAGGATGACCATGCTATATTGAAACTGTTAATACAAAAAATGCATACACAGAAACAATGCACCAAGACTAATGCATTGTTTGGGATCCAAAAATCTCTATCTAAGAATAAAATAAAAGTTAAATCACATTATATTGAAATACATGCACTAAATAAACCAAAATCTGGAATATTGTTATCAAGGAAGCATCTAAATAATCTGTCTCTGCAATGCGAGTATTAAATATATCAACAGCAGTCGGGTAAGACTTCAACCTTGCAAAATATAGTCAGCAACTGCGTTATGTTTTTCTTCTTTTTGGTCAGTCGGGTAATTCACTTCATCAAACATGTTTTTTTTTTCTTTAAATGCTTTGAATTATTGTCAGAAGCACAAGAAGAAACATGAGTATACGAGAAGCAATAAAGAGGGATAATCTCGTTTAACAGAAAAATGCCATAGTGCATCTTTGCTCCTTTTATTTGAACTAAAAGACATTATCAGCTCCAACCCAACTTCGGCCAGTGTCCTTGGATATTCCTCTCTCCTTCATTATTTCTCTAAGCTCAGTTACACTTTCCCATTTGCCAGCATCTGCCAAAGTATTAGACAATGCAACATATGCCCCTGGTCTTCCAGTAGCATTTAGCTTAAAAAGTTCATTTGCAGCTGATTTTGCCATCTCTATATTACCATGGAGTCTGCAAGAACTAAGTAGAGCAGACCACACATCCGAATTCGGTCTCTCGGGCATCCTCATCACAAATTCCAAAGCCTGATTCAGCCTTCCTGCTCGGCCTAACAAATCAACCATGCACGCATGATGCTCCATCCCTGGCTTTACCAGGTATTCATTCTCCATCCTGTGAAAGATCTCCCAGCCCTTGTCCACAAGTCCAGCATGTGCACAAGCTGAGAGAGCACTAAGGCATGTCACATTATTGGGTACAATGCCATATTCTTTTTGCATCTTTCCAAATAGCTCAAGTGCTTCATCAGGGAATCCATTCTTCCCGTATCCATCAATCATAGATGTCCACGAAAACACGTTCTTCACATGCATGTGGTTAAAAACTCTTTGAGCATCTGAAACTCTTCCACACTTTGAATACATGTCTATAAGGGCACTTCCCAGTTTAATGTCAGCATAAAGTGGAGTCTTCATGAGCTGACTTTGTACTTGTTGCCCAATTTCGAATGCCGCAAGCATGGAACAGGCACCAATTACACTAGCAAATGTAGAAACATTTGGCCTAAATTTCAACCTTTGCATATCAATGTAAACTTCAAGAGATCTTCTCGCATATTCGGATGTCTTGCTGTAGCCTTCTATCATCGCATTAAATACTACCACATCCCTATCCAAAGTTTTGTTAAATATACGTTCAGCATCTTCAAAAGACCCTTGATTCATGTAACCAGAGATGAGGGATGTTGAACATACCACGTTCTTCTCTGACATCACATCAAATACAGTCCTAGCATAAGCAGTCCTCCCTTTCTTAACATAAGAGTCGATCAGTGCAGTGCAAAGAACTTCATCTCTCTCAACATCAGATTTGAGGATTTGAGTATGCACTATTCTACCCAGATCACCAAGCAACGCAACATTACACCCAGAAGTAGACGCCTTTAAAATCATAGAAAAAGTAAACCCATCAGGTTTCTCACCAGACACTAAAAGCCTACGCACCAAACCAAGAGACTCTTCAACCTGACATTGTTTGATATAGCCACTAATCATATAATTATAAGCAGATAAAGTTCTATCCCCCAAATCATCAAACACCTGGCGTGCATATCTCAAATAGTTACATTTTAGGTATAAAATAAGTAGCTTGATAGAAATATTGGTGTTTGGAACAAACCCAGATTTCAGAATGCAGGAATGGATCTTTTGGCCGTGGGTAGGAGTCTCGGAATTAATGAAATGCTGCAGAGCACTGGATAACAAAGTAGAGGGAGAAGCAAAGTCATGGTTTTGAGGAAATGGTTGATGGGGTGAGATGAGCGAAGTGCAGAAGGCACGTGACGACAAGAAGGATTTGAATATTCCATTGTTCATCCTCTCATCGGCATCGCCAAGTTAAGCAAACTCTGCATCGAAAATACAATGGAACATGGTAACTAAATCTGCACAATCAAATAATTTCAAATGAAACTTACAAATGCAAACTAAATTTATTGAAATGAATTGACATTCATTGAGCATAAGAAATTTTCCGGTAACAAGCTCAAAGAATTTGACTGAATTATCATAGAATTAAATTCAAATATATACCTGTCAATTTAGCCCATTTCACATGATTTGACCCTGGCCCACATGGGCTGGGCCAAAAAAGCCCACAAGGCCAAAAAAGCCCTAATTGAAAAAGCCCACAGGGTCAAAATATCCACAAAGGCCCTGGGGCTAGGGCCAACCCATGGGCCTTCTTTAACATAAAAATTATTAATTATACATGCAAGAATCCAGTCAATTTTCAATTGTAATGGCACCTAGAAACAATAATATTCAACAAAGCCCTTACCCCGAGTTATGTGGCTGAAAGTAAAAAAGGTAGATTTTTGGCAACAAACCATTATATACAACTATGAAATCAGCGATAAAAATTCACATAATTTTCACATAAAATGTCAGAATAAGAAAGTATTCCATACAAATCTTTGGTCCCAAAATCACCCAGAAAAGTAAAGCAGACAGAGAAGGAGAAAGTTTCCATGAAAGCCTTGGAAATTATATCATCGTGGAGTGAGACCTAGTGTCTACAATTAGCAGAGCAATACAAGCAGGGTCTATCAGTTCCGCCATGAATTGGTAAAAAAAAATCAGATTAAACACTTCACTGCTCCAAATGAACCAAACACCAAAGATCCAAGAGAGTAACAAAAATTTCTTTACCTACACCACTAGACTCAATGATGATCCAAAAGTCTGCAACAATAAGATAAGAAGAAAATGTCTTTAGTTAGCGTGCAAGCTTAGGCTTGATCACAAAAGCAAATGAAGATTCCCAACTTTCATGTTTTTTTAATTAGTTGATACAGAACATACAACTAGGAGCAATCAACAGCTAAAAATCATCTTAACTTGCAAAAAATTCCAAACATTTGAGAATTCTTTTTTTATTTGTACCAGCATTTTCAGATGGACCAAGATTTTCAGATGTGAGATCATCAACCAAAATCAAAGGATTACTCTTAGAGTGGTTCATATTTAAAAGCTATTGCACACAACTGCATAGAGAATGATATTTTTTTCATTAATTAAAACTAACTTACATAAAATCCCTTACAGAAACTATATATCTACATATCACACTAATTCATCTAGGTAACGACAATATGAATTTTAGCATGCTAAGAAGTGAGAATATAAATGATTTGGTCCAAAAATGGGGAAACACTTCCAAAGTTAGCTACTAGAGAACCACACGGAGAGCGAAAGAAAAATGGGGAAAAGTTATCAAATACTTACATGCACGCAGGTGTGAAAAGGTGTGGGAAAAGTTGCAGACTTGGGTGGCTCAATTATGTTAGACCTAATATCAAGAGAGGCAATTTTAATTATATAGTAAAATTAACTCTCATCTTATGCTTTCACCAGTTCTTACTAAAAATTTAATGTTCATGGATAAACTTATACATGAAAAGTTTATAATTCTTCATGGATAAACTTTTTTGACTATGTAGATTGAACACTTAACTAAAGGTAACATTTGACTGAACACAAATACTTGTGTTCAACAGAGAACAACAAGTTAATGTGTAGAAAATTAATGTGGAAATCTATTTCAGTTCTGATGGGGCATGCGATGAAGAAAGCATAGTCCTAATGATATTAGTTGTGAGGGAAAGATTAGTTAAGTTGTGGTAGAAATTAGCCATGCGAAGTTTGAGGTACCCTAAACTCTTAACTCTTGTATTTGAGGTTCCCCACCCCACCCTTTTCTCTGACTAAAATAGTACAAGTCCTAACGACCTACATTAGCAATTTCTAGCTTCAAACAGAACCTAATCTTCCAGCCTCTTAAACTCACCCCTATATAATGAGACAAGTCCATGTGATCTTTAAATCCTTGGTTTCCACCCTCCACATCAGTTAAAAGCAACATAAACAAAATGTATGAACACATGCATAATCAAAATTAACGGAACAGGAGAACCATCAGTGAAAAGTAGTGCCTACGAAACCAAAGTGGGAGGAACAATTTCTGAGTGCCACTAGTGTAATCATTCAAAATGATAATAACAAGGACCACAATCTCTCCAACTTCCCATAAATTTCTACATTTTTAAAACTAAAACATGCTGCAACCTAAAAGCAGCTTTATCAACCCTCCTGCCTGGTGATCTTTGCTATTTATTACTAGTTTGGGTGGAGAACTATCCATCCAAACCTCTAAATAAATTTAATGTGCTTTTCAACTAATCAGTTTTTTAGTATTTTCCCATTTCTTAAAATCTTCACCTAACACTGTACAACAATATACCAAATAGGAACATGTGCAAAGATCCTAAACCCCTTTTAAACTTTGCAAAAAATATATTTAAATGCCTTTCTTCTTTATCAGGTTTATAGTATTTTCCAAATTCTTAAAAATTCTCATGCAGGATTGTAAAAAGGAAACATGCAAAGATACTAAAAAAATCCATATGCAAAGATACCTGCTGAATACGTCAGTTCAGCTAGCACTTTTGTTTATCAGAACCATAACATGTTAAAAAGATCAATAAAAAAGAACAACATCGTTTTTCCTTTCCTAACTTCCACTTACAAGCATTACCAGACGAGATAAACAAGGCAAAAATACATAAACATCCATTCACAGCAATAGACATAGAAAAAGGATAGAAAAAATTAAGCAACATAGTAGAATCCTTAGAAGCCACTGTAAAAGACAATAAACAAAAAAAAGTATTGCATACAACAACTCCAACCTTATACATATTAAGCCACTAGTTTTAAAAGTCTTTAGATCACTACCTGGCCTCTTCAATTCTCGGTCCCACTTTGATTGAATTTGTTTGAGCTCCAATGTTATCCCTTCGCTCCGTCCCTGGAACAGTAACAAAAATCATTACAGAGACTCTGATTGAATCCACTGTTTTCCCTCACAAGGGGCGTGAAAAATATATTTTGACCACCAGTCAAATCAAAACAAATAAAAGAAGACTTACTGGAAGTGAAATTTGCCGCCGGAAGTGGATTTGTTCCACGAAAAATGTATTTGGGGGGGAGGTCTCAACGGAAGAGAGCGCAAAGAAGAGTTTTTATCGAAAATGTCCCCATTAAGTAGGTTATGAATATCATACTGTTATTCATTAAAATAAGTTTATGATTTTTTTTATCTACTATAGGATGTCAAATTCTGAATGACTTATTTTCTAGCATTGTCAGATTAATTTATTTTCTTTTTAAAATTAATTATGTTCATTAATTTATAAATTTGACAAATATTAGGTGATTTGAACTCTGAAAAGATCAAAGTTAAAGAGCAAAAAACCCAACAAAAAGCTAAGACCCAACGTTAAGAACTGAAATAATCCATGGTACCAATTTTAAAACACTATAATTTTGAGAATTAAAATGGTCATTTATTATAATGTAACGATTTTTAGATGGTACTCACTCTCGTAGTAAAGTGTGTAAATGGTATCTGCGGTATCCGCTTTTAATTTTGTCTTCGTTTAATTCCCAACTTGATACATATTAACGGACCAATTATCCATTTTAATAGTGTAAAACAAAAAGACTACATTGATATATATATTAATCGACTAATTAAGCCTTTTAAATATCTTTTAAATATGAGTTATTGTAAGTTAACAAAATGTTTTTGACAAAAGTTTTGACAAACTTTCTTATTCAGATAAAAAAGTATTATTTTATTATTTTATTTTAATTAAAAAATAAAAATTTAATCTACTTTAATTCTAATTTTAGAATCTTTGTTAAATTTGTCAAATTTTTTGTTGTCAAGAGATAATTTCCCTTTTAAGTATTTGGCATTCTCTAAAGGATAATGATACAATGCCTCAATTATTTGATCCCAATCTTACCTGCCTACGTGGCATCCATTATTCTAATATTTTTAAATGAAAGAGGAGCAGTGACACGTGAGAGAAGCTCGAGTGAATCACTACGTCATTTTTCATTTTAGACCACACTAAAATGTAGTACAGTTTTATAAATGTTGTTTAAATATATTAAATACAACAATTTTGTAAATGTGACATAAAGCAAATCAAGACCCACATTTATTTTAATGTTGTCTTGAAAACACGTGGGCTAAAAAGAGATATGGTCCGAAAG
>Ga0214543_1006396_pt1 | contig 20956 bp, 8 predicted proteins | sample CNSS2metaG_FD_160094 | JGI IMG/M metagenome (GOLD analysis project Ga0214543, IMG submission 160094) | Root nodule microbial communities from cowpea collected in UCLA plant growth center, Los Angeles, California, USA - CNSS2 | ecosystem: Host-associated > Plants > Roots > Nodule | place: USA...
AAGAAGTTTCGATTCATTTGTGGCACACTTGACGTGGTTTGACATTTTTTTTTTTTCAAAATTTACTTTTCAACGTATACCAAACTTTGTCTTTTTTTTTATAAGTCACACCAAACTTTCCTTTTATCCATTGAGATGTCGTTATTAAAAATGTCAATAAAATTTTGTTAAAAAATAATTTTCCCTGATTTTAACATTGAACTGTTTTGTTTATGACACTTAAGTTGTAAATAATGTTATTTTACTACTAAAATGTGTAACTCAGCATCAATTTAACAAATTTTTAGGACAAAATGATTCTTACCTTGAATTTCTTTTGACATCAATCTGAGTTCTTGAAGTCAACTCAATTGGACTATTTTTCACCAGTGTTGCCCTTCTCTTTCTTTTATGTTAAAAATGTTCAATTTGCATTTATAAATAGTACAGTTATCCAATAAAAATTCATGTTCAATACGACTTTCACAATCATTATTATAAAATTAATGAAAAAAAAAAGTCGTTCATAGCAACTTGCAATTAAATCAGGGAAAAAGCCAATTATACTGTCATTGTCCACACTATTTACTCAATTTAATGGGTAAACGACATTGCATTTGGCTGAACAGCAAGTGTCTTAATTCAGTTCAACAAAAGTTATTTCCACAAACTAATTCAAAGCAGCAAAAATTTTCAGCAAGTGCTTGTAAATCAAAGTTCAGCACAAACGTAGAGACAGATGTGATTAAGCTCTAATTTTGTTCAGTGATATTAGCCACAAATTAACAAGGACAATTCTGTTCATTTTGTCAGTCTAATTTCACGTTAGTGTGAAAACTGAATGTGACAAATGAATAACCTAAGAATATCTGAAGCCTACACATGAGCAACAAATTACATTTCCTTTTCTATAATTGTACAAGGTCAAACACACTTGAAAAGTATCTATCTGCAGGGAAGTTCACACCCACCAGAAACAGCGATGGTTGGCGTAAATCAGAGATACAAAGACGAAAATGATGTGGCGTGATTTCAGCAAGGGGCACTGGGAATCTTGTGTCAAATGGCTACCTAAATGAACCAGTTTGTAACTGTCCCAGCATTGCTACTCAGACATATTTAGTCTTGAATCCTTGCGCATTCACCGAGCAATTTTGTGTTCTCTATCTTATCAGAAAAACAGCTCTAGATTGTTGTGTCAGAAAATAAGGCAAGGAAAGAAATCCATGATCAGCCATTCCACTAGTCCAACCAAATCTAAAGCAAATAAAATTGTGAATAGAGATAGTCACGAATTTTATAGTAATCTTCACACAGAGGACCTTCAATAACAATTTGCTGAGCACCAGAACCACCACCCTATAAGAATAAAGAAAAAATCATCTTAACAGATCAGAATCATGACCCAACAACTGAATAAACTCGTCTATATTAAAAATTACCAGTTTTCTAAGATTACGGAAAAAGTTAACAGATGTTCAGAAGAAGCACTTACCTTCTGAGTTGCATCCCCAACTTTCCGAAGAGTTACGTATTCACCACAACGTAAAGCCCCACCAGCAAACTCCACCTATGAAGTTAATTGAGTTAGATACATATTTTCATAGTCAGTGTTCTCTAATTTTCGTTTACTCAGATTTCAGTTAAAGAACACAGTAAACGACATTTTCAATAACTTTAATTGGCTGATCATGAAATAGAAATCACTTCATGTGCCAATCGAAAATCAGAGGAACCGGAAACTAAAACTGAACAAGTACCTGAACACCCTTGCCGGAGAGAAACTGTTTGATATCTGCCAATTTCAAATCACCAACAAGAACAGACTTATGCGGAGGAGCTGCTTCAGAAACAGGGAGCAGAGAAAGCGTGTCGCTTTCTGTCTTCCCTACTACAGCATCTACCCAAGCTACTTCATAATCTCCCAGCTGCAGTTGAATTCATTTTCATTATTCAAAATAATGAATTCCAACATTGTGGAAAAAGGTTGGTTGTAGATATTCAACATGATATACTTTTACCTTTTTGAAGAGTACATTACTCATTAGCTTCTCAGATAGTTGAACCTATACCCAGAAAAGCACATGATTAATTTTGACATCGTGTAAAGCTATTTTGGGAATGTATGAAACTTGACATCATTGTACCTTGTAAGCACATAAATCAGAGGTCACATCAATTGTCTCGTCAATTTGGGGAGCATAAACGTGAGGGCAAACATGCTTGAGGCAGTGCTGCTTCAGATGCTCTGTAGCTTCTGCTGATCCATGCACCAAAACCTTTTGGAAAAATCAAGTATTCATCATCATGCATGACAATAAACCAAGTAAATGATAATAATGATAGTATCATTAGTTCATCGCTTCAACCAATATCATGTGCCAGTGAGCTAGACCATAATAGCTAAAATGTTAAATAGTAATACTTGGGAAGTTGGGAGGCAATCAGAATAATACATGCACAGATTTGTTGCATGTCTCGTGATATACAGTTCCTTATTCCTAGTTTAGCCATTGATTGTTCAAGATAATTCTCAGTTAAGTAGGTATTCAACTTTTAATTTCGAGTAAACAGTCTGTCAAATATTAGTCCATTAAATTTTTAGCGAACATAATTAGTCCGTCAAGTAAACTAATTTGACAAGCACAAATAGATATAAGGGAATTAGTTGTCCCTTTGTTCCCAAATGTTAAATTTATGCAACAAAACTTGACATTCGTGAGGGATTAATATGTATCACAGACATTTTTTACAGGGATTAATTTCAAGGGACTTTAATAACACTTAAGGACCATAGTACGAGTTAATATTACTCAGGGGAAGATTGTTCCACCAAGGCAACAGAATCTTTCTGGGCAATTTGATATAGGCCTAAATCCACTTTTGATTTCTATATTTTGGCAAATGTCTTATTTTGGTTCCTATAAAGTTTTAATTGCAAATTTGGTAATCGAATTTTTGCAAATTAAGCAATTTTAGTCCACTGTTAATATTTCATCCAACTGCTTACAAAAAATGCTACATGTTTATAAGTGATAATAGTCAATTACTCATTTACGTAAGATATTAACATTAAGGTTTGACAATTAACTTTAACTTTAAATACATATTAATCTGACATATATGTTAACATATTTTCTTAACAGTTGAATGATACAGTAGTTGAATTGCTTAATTTTGGAAAACTGGAGGACCAAATCTTCAATTATGACTTCATAGGGATCAAAACTGCACATTTGCGAAACTGACTAAAAGTAGATTTAAGCCTTTAGTTTACCAAATTAGGATTTTAGGTATGTTTTAATATCTAGATTCTAGGGATAAATGTGTTTATGTGCAATTTTTAGTAACCATTAGGAAGAAGGGGAAAAAGAAAAATGTTAGAGAGAAATTGCATTTCCGAAGAAAATTCACCTGATTGGGAATTGGATAAATCAGGAGATAAAACTTGAGGTGGGACCATTGTAAAAAGGTTTTCTCTACTAGCTCGAGAAGAAAATAGATAGGGAAAAAAACCAAACGAATAGTCCCTTATATTGTACAAGATATGAATATTTTAAGAAATAAGGGCTTCTTTATTGTTTGTTTTCCAAGTTGTCAAAATTCTTAGTATAGTTACCTTAAATGTATATTAGGAAATTAATCTTAATTGTTCTCTTGTAAATTGTTTTGCCATTCTGGGTGAAGAAATACACTCAAGCACATTCACGAAATTTCCCTCCACTTTTTCTCACATATTGTTACTATTTAAAAGTCGTCTTAATTGCAATCACCCCTAGCTTGCCTTAGCTGCAGCCTCTATTGGGGTTTGCCATGATTGCAGCCTCAATGATAGAGTTTAGACCCACATCAAATAGAGAGATATGACTTAAGTCGAACTTATAAAGCTAGGATCATCTTGACCTTACAAGTCAATTTTGTGGAATTAATATAGATCCTATGTTTGAATTCTTATGGTATTAAAGTCTATACAAGATCTATTGTTCCACTTGCATTTGACACACTTTTTGGCACAAGTGTGCCGGAAAGCTAGTTGCAGCCTCTTTGGAAAATGTCTTAATGGCAACTTGAAAGGGTGGAGCTATTAATATCAGATAGTGCTCACCTTACAAGTTAGTTTTGCGGGTTGAATTAGACACTAAACAAAAATTCTAAGAGTTCCTATTAAAAGGTCTCTCATTGGCAAAAAAATATGGCTGAAATACCCCTTGTCTTGGGTAATCTTCCCTCATTGAGCTAGGTTTGATGGCTGATTAGGCCTAGCCCACCAAGTAAGCCTTGGGTTATTCAGCTTTCCAAACCATAAAAAGCCCGCCGAGTAAGCCTACAATATCAATATATTTTCCTGCACCTTTATCTACCCATTATATCCCACTAAATCATAATTCCTTGCCACCACACAATTGTAGCTAGAAGATCAAAATGTTCCCTCACTTAAGATACCATAGTTTTTAAAGGTCGCAAAATAAACAACCTGGTTGAGGCAGTTCCCATTCCAAAAAAGACAAACCCAAATATAATTTACGAAAGATTTAATGATGTGCTCGGTTAACCGAAGAGCATTAAAAGAGATGCATACCAGCTTCAAGGGAGCCACATGAGATAGAATATTTTTAATGGATCTTCCATCTGAACGTCCTTCAAAATCCATGTAAACCAATAAACACTTAACTTGCACCTGGAAAAAAAAAATAATGTCAATACCTTACACCATTATATGTAGATTTGGCAGATTTAAGATTCACACAAGTAGAGTGATACATACTAGATATTCAAAGCATAAGAAATGCATCTGTCTGTACAACAATAACTAAAAGAAGCTTCCATGTAATGCTCCCTATCTGATGTGTTTAAATCCAAATTAAAGGAATGGATAACAAGAGCTGAAGAGCATGATAAAATTCAAAATGAACACAACAAAATTTTGTATGAATAAAACCACGAATGTGGTTCCAACTCAATATTATGCTTGATTTCTTTGGGGATAAAAACATAAGATTCCTGAGACATAAATAAAAACAGAGACACACGCACGACTAAGGAACAAATAACAGATATGAAGAAAATTCAGTTGTAGGATTACTATGACTACAGGAAAAACAGACATAATACCATCTTTTGTAAATCTCAAGAACTGATAGATGTAAAACATTTGTGAAAGTCGTAGAATTTAATAATATTCAAAGTGCAAAAGTGCTGATAAAAAAAAATTCAAAGTGCCAAAGTGGAAGGCAAAATTAAAAAAATTTAACCTGCTTCATCTATTCAATTTCTGAATACAACGGTAACATGTCCAAATTCAAATACAACGTAATAAATTTACTATTCATAAAAAGCAGAAACACTAAAAATAAGAAATAAATACTGCTACTTACAGTCCTTTCATCAGATACAACTTTTGATGGCTTTGTATCAAGTATCAAACTTGCAGCACCTTCATCAAGTTTTCCATTTATATCACCACCTCCCTGACAGAAAATAGGAAAAATGATAATCAAGTAATAGTATTAATAACATAATCAAGTAATAGTATTAATAACATGTTGCAGCATAGATGCCAGCAAAACTCTCCATTCCTCTATATCAGAACTCATAAAATAGTAAATGAGTAAAAAATATTAGTTAGAAGTTGCATCTGTTACTCGCCATCCAAATGTCTATGAAAAAGAAAGTTAAAGACAGAAGCAACCAAACCAAATGCAAAATAGACCATAACATGTTACTAAGCTTAAGATTCTTGTATCATAGTTTTTCCTTTATAAAGTCTCCTTATGCTTTGTGATCCATTAATGCAATTGACCTTATGTGTCGCAAGTCTGAACTTTGTACATACTTTTGAATATGTAAATTCGTTATATTCTACCCATTGAACCTTCTTTGTTCTAATTCAGAAAACAAACATGGCATAAACAGCAAGGTAGATTTTTTTAAAAATAAAAATTACAAGCTGAAACTGGGAAATAGATGTTTTAAAAAAGAAACTCACGTGCATTGCAATCTGATTCATGTCTTCATCCTTAATTACATAATCATCTGGATTTATGACTTCACCAAAATCATCCCATTCTGATGTATTCTCATAACAGGGAAACATTGGAGCAACACTCGTGGAAGGAGGAACAAATCCATCAATAAATATATCCCGGTATCCTCCACCTCGTGGACCAGCCACTGCAAGTACAAATCAAATTAGTGAAGGAAGTTTAAACAATTGTAGAAACTTAAAAAACATTACAAGAAATTTCCAAACAATTTCAAAATATGCATAATAACAGACAAATTCAATATATGCAGAAAGTAAATATGACATAACATGATTTATATTAAATACAGATTAAATTAAATAGCAGTCACATTAGAAAGTTCATAAAATGATGAATAATGTTCCAAAGACAATTCGACATCATGTTATTTGTTGAAATGGTAGTCTTTTATTTTAAAACTCTTAATGTTCAGTACACATTAAGACACACACAACCAATTGAAGACAAAAAGTTCAGTTCTATAGTCATTGAAAATTTCAAATATATAAAACACAACTCTGAATGAGGAAGTTAAGTAGAAGAGGTAGTTATTACAGAAATCTAAAATGGACAATTTTGTTTGTCCAATTACATTTCACAAGAGAACAGTGCCAAATTTATATTTTATATATAAAATGAAAAAAAATATGAACGTTTCATAAGAATAGCTCCAAAATAATTTATACTACACATACCTTCTGGTGGTACATGATTATTGCCAGAATCAATGACCATTGGATCACTATTATTATTATCAGACCCATGAGATGTTTTCAATTCTTCCTCTTTCATAAGACTGGCTTTTAAAGCTTCTTTTTTTATTCGATCTTGCTCTTCTTCGTAAGCAATTAGCTCTTCCCCAACCAAAGGAACACGCTTGGACACAACAACTTTGACAGCTTTTGGTGGTGGATCAGCTTGGAGCATACGAGCTAGTGTGGCAAACTACATATCCAAACACATGAGAATCAGTTGAAACGAATAATAGCTATCATCAGTTTTAAGCTGTTAAAGAAAACACATGACAGGAAATATTACATGACTAATTGCTCCATTCTCGTTGCTTAAACAAGAGAAAACATCATTACCACAAATATAAAGCATTCTTTTAATAAAGATAAATCTTCAACAGTATTCTGTAAGGCTAGTAGGAGAGAAAATACAACATCCTAAGCTAGAATTTAAATACACGACAGCAATACATGACAAAATATGGAAAATTAGCAGTATTTGCATTTGTGCATGTGTTGTTGAAAATATTGTGCAAGATGGAAACAAAATGATTGGTAAGAAGATTGTAAGGGCGGAAACCAGGATTGTATCATCTTGAATGCAACAGTGAAAAGATATATCCCCACGGATACAAAGAAAGATTGCTTTCATTACACCTTTTACAGCCAAGAAGACAACAAAGAGAAATCAACCTATATTACAAATGGGTAAGCAATAAACTCAAGCACTTTCCCAACAACCAACATAAGAAACCCCATTAAAAAGTTTGAATTAGATGCTGTTTTCACAGCAAAAAAATCCATGCACATGTCAGATTACTTTTAGAACCAACTTACGAACATTATTACTTTATTTATTCACAGGGAACAGTGTCAAGGTAGGTCATCAGTAAATGCAAAAAAGAATACTTTGTAGAGCATTAAAGTAACTAGCAACAGCAAACATAATCATAACTTTTCTGACTTATTTAATCTTTGGTGCCTTGGGAAAAGCTAAAACAATATTCATATTGAAAATTAAAATACAAATGCAACTGTGGCATCAACACTTACAAGCTGTTAATAGATTTGCAGATAAACTTAGAGAAACATGCTACAATTTATGGTGATTCTCATGAATACAGAAACACAAAGGAAAAAAATTCTCAGTATATACCTGGCCTCTTTCAGTAAAAAGCATAAGATTTTTCGAATCATTGGCCCACTCAACAAATATATCATGAGAAAAGCCTGCTTCCAAACTTGCCATGGATGCTAGAACCACCTATGAAAGGTATACATGTCAGAGTCAGTAAGGAAGTTGATCTGACGAAAAATAAGTATACAAATTATTCAACCTTTGGACCCTCTGGAGCATTCTCAAGGTCAGTCTTGTTAATCAGAAGGGTAACATACCTACAGGTACAAGAATTGCAGTCTAGTTTTAGACACAAGATAATAGCAATCATAACAACATATTAATGATTTGTTTGATATCCTTAAACTGAGGTTATCAAAGCCACTTTTCACTTATTATTGAAGAAATCATTTGCTTGATATAATAGATATCTCAAGAAACTCATAGTAATCATAGGTTTAATATGCCATGCACTAATTAGGTGTTAAAAGTATTCCTAAAGACAGCATAAAATTAAACTTTGACAAAAGAATATCTTACTTCAACTATAAGTGAAAGATGAGGTCACTTACTTCAGAAGAAAAATATTTTCACGAGTTTTTTCAAAAGACTTTGCTATGGAATCACTCATCCACTCAAGGAAACTCTTCACGTAATCAATTGTGCTGGAAGCAACATATGTAAGAAAGTATATAGGGTAGTTCAAGTTTTCATCAGACCAATACTGCACGAACAAAGATCTGAGATATTAATTCAGACATAACACCATAAGGGAAGAAAAAGGGAGAAAGAGAGTAGAAGCACATGTCTCGTACTGACCGATTCCAACAACAGAATAAGTTCCAACACTCGTCCAGCAGTGTCAACAGGTAGTAATACATTGCCACCTGCTCTTAGAGTCTTCTTTAAGATATCTATATAGACAACAAGATATATGATCATCAGAAATTTAGAAAAGCCAAAGCATATATGAATCCTAAACAATTTTTTTCATTTCTTGGTCAAGATTAAAAGTACATGCTTGCCTCATAAGTGAATGTACCAGACATAAAATATTACAGCTTACTCTTAATGGCTATTGCGAAAACAAAAAAAAAATGGAAAAACCCTGCTTAGCTCAGTCACATTGCAGAAGTTACAGGATTAAAAAGATGGTTACCTCCAAATTCTTTGTCCTTTTGCCGTCTGTAAGGCTGATTGTTCAAAGCATTGTAAGCATCAGTTATTAGAACAGCAGGCCGCACAAAAGAACCAAGAGCAGTTCCATTCAAATGCCTAGAAAAAAAATATATTGATGAGAAGATTCCTTGTTGCTCTCTAAAGGTATAAAAGATAAAATTGAACCATGAGTAATTTACCTTTCTTTCCTATGATTAAAATCAACAGCATATATTACATCCTCACCATCCTTTGTAATTTTCCAAACAGTACCTCCCAAAAGATGTCCAGCAACATGAGGCGCAATCACAATTCCTTCTCCTTTGCCTAAAAGTGGTTAAAAATTAAAATGCCATTAAAGATAACACGACCCAAATGAGGGAATATTAAGTACAGAAACATCAAGGCATATCAGAATCAGAGAGGAACTCTAAAAAAGATTAAACAATACTGGTCGAGAAGGTTATATGCAAGGTTTGGGAGACTGTACAGATTTCTTTCAAGTGTGGACAACTTTTTGTCTCACACCAAAAGCTTTATCTTTATGAATTGATAATGCATGCTTTAATTTCACATCACTAATTAATGTACACTTTTATATCATAACTTCTACAGCACGGACAAATATTTCACATGGTGAAAATAAGTAAACTGTTACTACAAAAAAACGTATTAACTTCTGAAAATAAAATTTTAAACTAATCTCATACTTTGAATTAGTGGATTCACATTATTACTAAATTTAGGGCAATTCAAAGCTCCAAAAAACATTTGAAAATAAGGTGTATTCACAGATAAACTAAACTTTCAAATCATTTTTTTCTAGTTAATAAAAATCTTCCATTGCTCATGCAAATAATTCTAGACACTAGAGACTGGAAACATGTGAAGTTGTTATCATTCAGGCCTCTTCTATTTGCCAAATAACCATGAAAGGTCACAAAAATATATTTTCACTGTATAGCATGACAAACATAAAAAATTAGGTGAAAACCTTCAGCATTGACCATTGATCCTTTAAAAGGCTATACTACGTGACTTAAACTTTGGCCATTTAGCCCCACTAAATATTTCAACATGAGGCAAATATATCTTTTTAACTTGGCTCAAAACAAAGCGATTTTCATATTTGACTCCTTTGTGAGAAATATCCTTAGCTTCAAGAGACCTGTTGCCAAGACAAAGGTTTCCAGTTTGGAGGAAACTTTGGATTTCCTAATGATCTTTAATTTCATGCAATAAATAAAGGTTTGAATGGGATTATGATCCAGATACTAACCTATATTATATACAAATAGAATGGTGGAGTGGAAGAAGAGAAACAAAATACATGCCACCACTTCAATGCATGACATGCTAACAAAAGTTGAAACACCTACCTGACAGATGATGATTCTGAGAATATGTTAGCCTCGTTACACTCTGGAAAGCAGAATCAATATCATCCAGTGTGAACAGATCGAACTCCGACACTTGCTACAAAAGAGCAAAATATTTTAATATAACCATCCAGCTATGAAACACACACATTTTCCAAATTCTATCTAGTGATTAAAAAGACAAGTGAACATATAAGAATATGAGAGATCCAACATCCTACAAACCAAGAAGCACAAAAAATCTTCTTCTCAACAGCAAAACCAGACAAACCAGTGCGTAATTTCACCTTTCTTGAAAGGTACTGGTCATACATAGTGAGAAGGCCTAATCTGTAGACAGGCTCAGTTGAATAAACAGGGGCAGAGAGTCCAAGCTGCTTCATGGCATATGGGAGGGCACCAAGGTGAAGTGTATCAGCATGTGAAAGCAAGACAGCATCAATGGTTGATGCTACCCTACATGCCAGTCATAAAACCTCAATAAGAAATCAAAGGTAACAAAACAAACACGCCCAAAAGGGAAAAAAAAACACAAATTTCATTGTCATTCAAATACAATCCCACAAAAAAAAAAAAAGTTTTCTCCTTTCTTATTCAAAACTCTAGTTCCCCGACAACAAACAAGGTATAAAGGAAAATAACTCGTAAAAATCAATACTATGGAGTTGAAATTCATATCATGTTAGGAAGCAAAGAAGGCAGACGGATTGAAACAAAGATACCCACATAAAAAGTATTCAATCTTATTCGCCACAAACATGCCTAAAACACAATTCCATTGTCATTCATAATCACAACCCCACCCCACATAAAAAAAAAAAAACATTATTCTTCTTCTTTCTGGTTCTAGTGCCTCTCAAAATGAAAAAAAAAAAAATTGAAGCAGTGAGAGAAAGAAAAAGACCTGGACAGGGGTTGAAGGAGGGAGGGGTCAAAGTGGTCGTTCCAGCCACAGTCGACGAGGAAGTTGAAGCCATCAATGGAGACCAAATACGAGAGAGGGTTCTCATTGTACACTCCACACAGTGGCGTTACCTGCACTGATGTTCCCATTTTCCTCTCTCAACTTCGTCCTCACACACACACACACAAACCCTTTCGTGTCTCAAACCAGAAGGGGTTTATGGGAAAGATGGTGGAGGGAGAAGGGGGAAAATGCAAATCTTTTCTTTAATAAAAAAAATGGTAATAATTAGAACAAGATTAATTTTAACACAATTAATTATAATTATTAATCAGTAGTAACTATATATATTAAGCAAAGTGTGTGAAATACATTAATTAATTTAAAAGAAAATATTGATGAACTAATTTTGACCTACCCCAACTTACACTGGTAATGAAAATTGAATTCGGGATCTCATGTGTTTTGTTTAAACCGCATCCAATTACTCATGGTTGATTCATGGTTAAAATATTTTATTGCTACATATTTATTTTAAAATTTTAAATAGGTTTTAAAATTTTCTTAATTGTAGGTTTATATTTTTGAAAATGTGTAAGAATTATGTTTATTATGTTAATATGGAATTAATCGTGTTAAGGATGTGTCACGTATTAGCTTCTATTTTTTAAATTTTTTTAAATTATTTTTACTTTTTTAATTTTTTAAATGTTTTTTTGAAAATTATTCATGTCATGTCAATATTGTGTCACGTGAGGCAAGTAAGGTCACACGTGTCAAAATTTAATCTCAATTTAATTCATATATTTGTTATTTTGATTATATTTCATTCTTTTTTTTTTCAATTTCATCATCTCCAAATTGACACCAAATTTAACTTTTATATAAATTTTATAATAATACTTTTATTAAACATTTTAATAATATTAAGTTTATTTAAATTTATTTCATTAAACTTTACTTATATTTTGTTTTAAATTTTTAAATTGTTTATTTTAACTTGTTACAAAATTCTTTTAAATAATTTTTATATAAATGTTAGAGTTTGTTTAAAAATAACAATTTTATAAATTTAAATATAAAATTTTAAAACAATTATGTAAAAAGTTAAAATAAATATATTTAAAATTTTAAAATAAATAAATAGAGTTTAATGTAAAATTTAAATTTAAATAAACTTAATATTGTTAAAAATATGTCATAAAAATATCATTATGATATTTATATAAAAGTTAAATTTGGTCTCAATTTAGAAACAATAAATTGAAAATTAAAAAAAATGGACTTAAATGTAATCAAAATAACAAATATATAAACTAATTTAATATTCAAATAATGACTTGACACGTGTAATCTTACTAACTTGACATGTGACACATGGCATGAATAATTTTAAAAAAAATTTAAGAAAATTCAAATAAAATTCAAAAAAATAGAAGCTAACATGTGGCACATTTTTATCACCGTTGACATCATACTAATGAAATTGACCTAATTATTACATATTTTCAAAAATATGAACCTAATTAAGACTTAAAAAAGAAACTCTTATAACCTATTTAAGATTTTGAAACAAAATCGTTGACCAATGAAGTATTTTAAAAATCATGCGTTCTAAGATCTTAATTAATAAGTATAACTATAAATAGTTCAAATTAGTTTCTACTCTTATAAGAAAAAAAAATGTTACTGTTCAAAATGTAGTTTCAGTACACTAAAAATAAATATAGTTCTTGTTTTATTTTTAATTATTATAAAATAATTTGACTCCATTTCTTTAAAAATGAATTAGTTTTGTCCTTGTTATTTTGCTTTAGACTTACAAATATATATATATATATATATATATATATATATATATATATATATATATATATATATATATATTTACTTATTTATTTCAACTCCTAGGATACGTAGATAATTTTTATTTTATTTTCAACCAAATACTTTCTAAAGGGAATAATTCAAAGTAACAAAATATTATATATTTGAAAAAATTTTACAAATATCGGGTAAGTAATATTAAACATATGATTATTCGACCACTAAAACGTATCCAAATTATTATTATTATTTAATATAAAATATAATTATATATTTTGCTTCTTGTCTTTTATAATTTTCAAAAAACGCTATGTAACTTTTTTATATATTTTTTTCAATTATACTCTTATTTGATATTTTATAGAATAATAAATATTGTTATTAAATCATCTGATATACAAATTTTATTTTAATTATTAATAAATGATAACCAATCTAAATTCATATATAAGACAATGTATGAGACCCTTTTTCCTTTAACTTTTTTTTGAAGTATACAAAAACAGTCTCACCCAAGTCATCTTCCTTTTTTCATCTTTCTCTATGCTTCCTCCACTTCTCCAAAATCTTGAGCTCTGACCATCATCTAAAACCATCCCTTTCTTGTCTTGTGGCAGCAGGCAAGCTTAAAGCCAATGCAAGATCCTCCCTCCAAGCTGAGCATCCTCCCCTTCGTGTAAGTCAGTTCAAGTTTCCAATTCCCATTAATTCCCAATTTTTGGAATTTTGTCCCTTTTTGAGTTAAATCTAGGATCTCATCCTTCTATGTGGTTCTGTATTCCAATTCATTAGGTGTTGTGCAGTTGTGAAACTCTTTCTGTTAGGGGTTTTTCTTCTCTACAATCCAGTGTTGTCTAGACGTAAGGGAAGATATATTGTTTTCTTAAATTTCGTATGAGAATCATTTCTGGTTCTTTTGATTGCATGATTGGGTGTTGAATAGATGCTTGAATTGTGAAATTGAGTGTGTGATTGAAATTGTGCACAATTATAGGCTTCTCCATGTGACAACAGATTGGGAATTTGGTGTTTTCGCCTAGACGAGCAGCTTTGGCTTGAGCAAAAACACCAGAAACTCATCCCTGTCATTGCGCGAATTGTCGCCTAGGCGAGCAAGTTTCGCTTGAGCAAGAGACAATTTCATCTAAGTGAGACAACTTAGCCTAAGCGAGAATTTACTCAGAGTTTGGGTTGTTCTCTGTTTCGAGTCTTGCTTAGGCGAGAATGATCCGCCTAAGCGAGAGAACCCTTTTGTCTGGGCGAAACCTTTTAGCTTGAGTGATAACCACTGCAGCTAAGTGCTTATTTTCTGTTTATGCTAGATGAAATTATAACTGAAATGTTAAAGTGTGGCTTTGATAATGATATGTTTGGACTGGTGTTTTTGGCAATGTGTGTGGCAGAAATGTATGAATTTGATTATGAGAAGGTGCAGTTGAACTAGAATTTCAAGGAAAATCCTAGAAGGAGAATGTTTTTAGTGTATGTAAGGTCATAAGGATTCACTATTGGAGGTATCCTAAAACTCCAATAATCATTCAAGCTCAGATAAAGCATAATGGATTATGTCGTGAGGAGTAACAGGAGATCCTAATCTTTGGACTTGATAAAGTCTTAAATGAGAAGGGAACTTACCCTATGAGTGGTTGGGTGATAACCCCTTGAGGCCAAACTCTGCAGAGTTTAGAGTTTAGGAACCATCAGAGGTGCATGCCACCAAGAGGTTCAATGTTGCTTACATAATCCGGATATTGAGTCTAGAATCATATATATGTGTTGTGTTGTGGTGGTTTAAGTGATTATGGTGAAAATGAGAAAAATTGCATGGTATTTATAATTGAGCTGCATGTTTCTTTTAATCAGATTAGCTTACCTTTTCATTTTCTTTGTGTGTCCTGTGTCTGGTTCTTTTCTTGCAATGATCACTGTGATGTGAGCAAATGAAGATGCAGGTGAAGATACTCCCCTCTTGGATAGGAGTAGACAGTAGAATGAGACTTCGATAGTAGTCCCTATTTGCGTTTTGCTCATGGAACTTTTGTTAGCTTTTTCTTAGAATATGATGTACATGTAGTTGGTATTTCTTAGGGTTATGTGGATGACTGTACTAATACACTATCTTGACTTATTCCTGTTATATGTTCTGTCCTATCATATCCTATCATGATATAATATTTTATTTAGTAGTTGAAAACTATTAAATGGGATGTTAAACAATGTGTATAATATATAATTTATATTAATTAATAATATTTAATTTAATAAATTAATATATATATATATATATATATATATATATATATATATATAAAAGGTGTTTTGTAAGAAATTAACTGTAAAATTTACTTAAAAAAAGTGAAATATATAGTTCAATTATTATATATTTTTTTTCTTTCAAAGGACTTCTAATCAGCGTTCATTAATAAGTTATGTGATAAGAGACTTTATTTAGGATAAAGTTTCACAAAAAGACTTAAATTCAATTTGAATTATCAATTTGTCAAAACGTCTTAAAAGAAACTATCAATAAGTTTATTCATATCTCAAAGTTTCCCTTATGTTTGTACTAACTCTGGTTCTCTTACAAAATTGTTTGCAAAAAAATGTTTTAAGAGCATTTTTTTCAATTAATAGATGATCATATACCCAGATCATCTTATGAAAGGCTTCAAAAATATTTTTAATATGAATTATTCAAGAACTTGGTTTATTTACCCGTCATAATAGACTTAGTTTACTCACAAATCAATATGAATTGTTCAATATGGAACAAATTGATATTATACAAATTAGGTTTTCAAACCATATTGAATGTGGTTCACTCCTTAGACAAACATCATGAAAAATATGATCATATTGATAAAATATTGAGAAGTTTTTTAATCAATGAAAATCTCATATGATCAGTTTAAGAATATGTAAATGTTTTAATAACGTGTCACTTGAAGAGCTCATAAAGCTTTAATTAGATGAATTATTAAAGAAAATAAAATATCTTTCATTTTAACCCAGTAATAAAACAATAAAATGAATATTCCTACTGTAACTTTGAAGGTTGAAGACATCGGACAAATATCACTACTATTTATTTGATTTGTAGTAAAAAGTAAAAAATGTTAATAAATTATAAAAAAATATTACTAATATAATTCAGTAACATTATATCACATGTTACATTTTTACATATCAATTGAGATATTTATAGAAATATTACTAAACCTTTTTAAAACTAATTTTGTTATAAACAAGTAACATTATAAAAACGTTACTAGGAACTTTTATTAACATTTTTTTAAAACAGAGGGACATTTTCGAATTGTTATTAAAAAAATATTGATATTCCTTTTTATTGAAACAACAATATAAAAATATAGGAATATCGCACACCAACAGTTATTGTGACCAATTGATTTTTGTTTTCATAAAAAAAAAATTATTATAGTTTTTATAAATCAATTATTTTTAATCTCTACAACTATTTGTGTATATTTTCCCGTTATTTTTATTATTTTTAGTTCTTACTACAAATAATTGAAGAAAATGATGAGAATGGGTTGGTCAATTATCTTCATTAATGTTAGTAAACCAGAATACGTTTTTTGAACCATTGTTACTTAATGATAATGCCAAAGCAGAGTAGAAGTAAAAAACAAATAGTATACCATGGTTTTGAAAAATTATCTTAAATGAAACAGATACACGCACTTAGTCTTCAATCTTGATAATAATTTAGATGTAGAAAATGAGGAAAAAAACTATTAATCTCTAATAATATGTTCCTGATCATTTTCTTAGTATTAACTGTTATTATCATACACAAATAGATAAAACATCAAATCATCCGGATTTTAATAAAATTTGTCTACCACATTCCATATAATTGACTTTCTTGGCAATGACTTTTATGCCCACAACTAAAGAAGTCCTAAGATTATTCTTGACTCCTCCATGAGATTACATATACTTACAACTAAAATTGTTATTTTCAAAACAACCAACCATGTAAGATAAAAGTCAATTATTATAATACAATCTAGTTATTTTTCACGGCCGAAAAAGACAATATGTTTATCATAATGTAAAAATGAAGTATGAAGAAACTCATATAAGTGACTTTAAATCTCATTCTTTTTCCTTCTTGTATACTCAAAATCAAATTATTTTGTAAAATATCATTTGAAATAGAATCCTATGACAATTTGTTGTATCTAATAAAAAACATTCTAACAATTTCCATGTAAAAACGTATATGTACTATCTAACAACTGAATAAAGATAACTAATATTGATAAACTGGTATAACAAATACATAAATATTTTTAACCAAACCATTACTATCATTTATTAAAAGACTTATTAAACTTACACTTCTTGTGAAATTTTTCGTGTTTCAAATGACACATTGTTTCATCCATGGAGATTCTTAATATGTAGCGATTGAACAACGATTTAGAACTTGGAGAAATTTGTGCAACGAGAGTATACTTCTCGGTGTACACTGTGTATTAACTTGGTAAACCTATTTGTTTCGGTGTCAAACTCACCACTACCAAGTATAATTATAAGTTTCACATTAGCTAGAGATGAGAAAGTGGACCACTATACTAGGATAAAGATCCATAAACTCGTTATCTTAAAGTTTTGGATTGAGAGTGATGTTAATGTCTTATGTAGTTGAGCTCAGGTTTCGTTGGTATTATATCCCCAGTGAAATTCTCTCTGTAAACCTAACAAGTGGTATCAGAGTCGATTGTTAAAACTGACTCAAACGAGTGCAGACCTCTATAGACCTAACAAAATCACCATCTGAAAATGCAAAATGTTTAAATAAAGACGAAGAGAAACCAAAAACAAAATAAGGTTATGGCACCTTTTGAAATTCAAATGGGAGCTTCTGGAACTTAAAGTGGAGCACTGATAAACTTGTCATGTGTTTCTAAGAAGACTGTGTGTTGTGGGTAGAGTTCTATTCACGAGTTTAGAAGATTTTGTTTATAAAGATCTATGATACATAGATACGATACGTGTATCGGATACGACACGTATCCAATATGTCGATACATTTATTATCAAAATAATAGGATACAATATGTGATATATGAATATTGAAAAGTGTGTAATAATTCTTACAAACATAGTAAATATATGATTGTTAGTGTTTGAATCCAAATTTTCGAATTAGAGACCAATTATTTTGGTAGCCAAAACTTGGTAGTTTATGTTAGTGACCAATTTTAAAACCAATTCATAATTAAAACTATTTTAATTATCAATTTAGAGACCAAATATAATTTTTTGGAACTATTTTAGTTGTCAATTTGATCACTATTTAGTGACTAATAATTTTGTGTTACTAAAATTGGTCATTACTCAAAGATTTTATTGTAGTGTACTACGACTTTATAAATTAAATACTTCATTAATAAATATCCTTCAAGTATCCTAAAGTCACGATAGGTGTCAGACACATACATGAGATCCAAGTTGAAGTATCGGTGCATCATAAATAAGGATAATAGAATACGTTTTATTTCTTTTTTTCATTACTGATTTCTTTTTTCTTTTCAAAATTTACATGTAATTAAAAGTGGACAGTAAAAAAATCATCATCAATGCATTGAAAGATAGAACTTAAGCGTGCCAATTTAATTTATGGAAAAATAATGAGAAAAGATATTAGTCTTTAATAATATTAATAATACATTTTATAAAAATAAGTCTATAAATAATATTAATACGACGTTTTTTTAAAAATTTTAATAATACATAATGTTTATGAATAATGTTATTAATATGTTTTTTTACAAATATTAGTATTTAATGTTTAATAAAATTTTCTTGAAATAATAATATAATAAATTAATTTTATTAATAGTAACATTTATTTTAAAATATTATCATATAATATTAATATAATTTATATTAATATTTGTTTACAATAAAATATATTTAAGAAATGGTCCTATAATTTAAAATATTAATCTATAATAACATTTTTAATAATTATAATAAAAAATATTTTACTAAAAGTGGAAACAAATGTAATAATCTATGATGATATTTTTAAAAATGTTACAATATTATTATTAATATTCTTTATAGTAACACTTTTAAAAAAAAAAAAAATATATATATATATATATATATATATATATATATTAACATTTTTAATAAATGTCACTAAGGAAATGTCATCATTGTTGGCAAATGTTGTACCGTATGTATGAGTTTGTCCTTATCAATTGAATTTTTTTTGTTAATGTAAGGTCAAAAAACATATAATTTACTTAGAATTAAGTGAATCGATAAAATATTTGTTTTAACAAACACCTATGTATATTAAATAGTAATGATGAAATTGCCAATTTTTTTCTTCTAAGAGACAAAGTAACATTATTTTAGTGAAATATCATATCAAAATATATTTTGCTTTGTATAATTAAAGAAAAATTAATGTGTATAATACAAGAAGTATGGTCATAGCAACTTAAAATTATACTACTAACTTTTATCACTTTTCATAAGCTATTTGTAAAAATATTTTCAATCATTTTTTTAACTAGTTGACATTCATCCAAAATTCTACAACCAAATGTCTTCAAAAATTTCACGAATACTTTTTTTTAAAAAATTTATTCAACCCATAAATGAGCAATGATGATTTTTTTAAAATACTATAATATTTTAATAATAAAATGTTCAAACTATAAATATATTTCTAATAAATTAATTACATTTCTATTAAATTATTATCTCTAAATTTTACTTTTATCCTTTATTTTAATTTATGACCTCAATATTCACTTCTTTGAAGACAAAAAGCCAACGAATTATTCTTAATGAACTTTAGGCAATCATTCGATCAAAGTTATCATTTCACCTACTTTTAAGTACTTTTAAGTCTTCGAATTTATACAATCTATAGGGTTATATATATGATTTAAAAATGTTGATAATTTGCTTTAAACTAAAATAGTATATCATTACTTTTACCCTTTAGGTAATTGTTAATTTAAATTTATTTATTTTTAAAATTATAATAATTATCTTACATTTTATTATTTATTTAAATTTAACTATTTCTACAGAGTAAGTTAATTATTTTTAATTATTTTATCATAATGTATCATGATAAAGTATTATAATATGATAAAACACTACTAGAATCAGAATTTTTTATATTTAATGAAAATTTTCTTACAAATTTTTTATAAAATTTATAAAAATCAACTTTTTTTTGCGATTTTTTATAACAATTTTAATTGAAAAGTAAGAAAATAATTATATATATATATATATATATATATATATATATATATATATATATATATATATAAATGGAAAATGGTACCGTGACTATCCAATTTGACTACCCAAGTTACTACCTTACGTGGAATATAATATTTCATTTTTTTTAATTGAAACAAATGGAGTGGCACGTGAGTGATGGAAATCTGAAATTAAGTTACCCTTTCACGTGTTGCCGTCAATTAACAGCCATCCCGTGAAATTGAAAAAAGAGGGAAAAAGTGAAACTGCAGAAACTTCGCAGGCAATGTTTCAGCTTCCATACTAACAGTTTTCTTCTCCACCGCTCCACTGCACCTCTGAACTGCCACACCCCTTTGAAGTCCACCGCGCAGGCACGAAGTCCATTGTCCGTTTCGAAAATCCACCAGCACGACGAAGTCCACCGTCCTTGCGAAGACCACCGTGCCTGCGAAGTCCCCCGTCCCTGCGAGGTCCCCCGTCCGTGCGCAGTCCACCGTTTTGGTGGTCTCCTTCAAAAATCCACCGCCCCGAAACACGGAAAGGTAACTTCTTTGTGTTGTTGTGTG
>Ga0214543_1006398_pt1 | contig 20951 bp, 16 predicted proteins | sample CNSS2metaG_FD_160094 | JGI IMG/M metagenome (GOLD analysis project Ga0214543, IMG submission 160094) | Root nodule microbial communities from cowpea collected in UCLA plant growth center, Los Angeles, California, USA - CNSS2 | ecosystem: Host-associated > Plants > Roots > Nodule | place: USA...
GACGAAAATCCTAAGTGAAAATTCAAGTGGCCTTTGGAACCCCTTGAACCTCACACTACACCTTAAACTATTACAATTAAATGCTAAGGATGGGATTGCTCTAAAGCATTTTCCCACCTAAGCCAAAAAAAAGGAGAAAACTGAAAGAAAGAAAATTACACAAAATCCATGACATCAAAACAAACAGAAATGGGAAAATAAATCTGCAACTGGAATTGTACCAGTTTGCTCTCTATTTGCTCTCGGTCCAGCCCCCCAAAAGAACGTCCCTCCAGTGTTTGCACTCCTTCTTGAAGTCCCAGCTCACTCCTGTTTCCTCTCGGTAGCCACTCACTTTGTTTTTCCTCACAGTTCCTCTTTCACTTTTGCTCTACCTTCAACATAAGGAAATCACCTACAAAGTTGCCAAATCAGTGAGTTGCAAGCAAAATGAACCAAGAGCACTCACATTCTTCCACATAAGAATAACAAAGCAGAAAAGAAAGAAAAGGTGAAATGGAAGAATTGGTCAACATCAAGTGAAAGATTAAATCACAAACTCACTGGAATAAGCAAAGCAAGACAAGCAAGAAACAAGCTATGAAAGAAAGAAGGCACACAAAAGAGAACCTAAGGAATGTATCTAGAGTAAGATGAACAAAACCAAACTCAAACAAAGACTCAAAACAAGTTGAATCAAGAATAGAACATATGCAATCATAGTTGACATGGAAAGTGACACATATTGTTGTGAATTATCCACTTTTCTTTCTTTCTTTCTGTTTTGAACTCAAAGTAGTTGATTCAGTAATCAATTTCTTTTTTTTTTCAGATGTTTTAGCTATCAATTATGTTCACTGATTTTTGTTTTTCAGTCCAAGGTCACATGGGATACTCTTTCTTTCGCAAAAATTTCACAACAATATATCCCAAATCAACTTAACCAGATACATATGAATATGGAAAGCAAATGATTCAAGTAAAAAATAAATAAATAATTGAAAGAAACAAAAAGGAAACAAAGTAACAAGGCACAACAATAGGCAACCAGAATATGCTTGGCCAGTGTAGTTAAAATCTGATAACAGAAGCTTGCCAAAACAGAAACTGCAAGACAAAATTGATATGGCAGAACTGGATTTATGACACAGCAACAGTAGCAATTTCAATGATCAAAATCTGAAAAAAAAAACAACAGCTGCAACTCAACAAATTACATGGCAGAGCTGAATCGAAGACTTGAGGAGATTAATGCAGCAAGAATCAACGAAAGATGTGATGCACTGAAACTGATATAGGCAAATCCAATGTTTCACAGTGAATCCAATGTTCACTCCACAATGTTATCAAGCCACAAGGAGAAATAGGCTATTGTACACAAATTCCTCATGTCTCGACTTAGTGCAACAATTAAGAACAACACTGAAACAAAGGATTCCAAGCAACATGACATGACAATGCACATGCTAATATCAACCAATACAACTTGTTTCAAACAAGGTAAATTCACATGGCCAAAGCAACATATTCAAAGATTAAAGAATAGCAAAATACGAAACCAGTACTAGAAAGTAAAGCAAAAGTACTGGAAGGACTAATGATACGAAACCAGTTCAAATCTAAAAGACACGACCGAGGCTAATTTCAAATTCAAACGTGAATCCATTCATTCGATTAACAAGCTTGGTAGTCTAATCAGCAAACAATTGTACCAGAACAAATGCAACCTATGCATTCATATGACCACACTTGCATTTCCACAGAGTACACTGTAATGGAATGTGCAACAAGTGCTTCGGTCTGAATCAATCATTGGCCATCAGATGAATTTTCAGACAGCATAGAGGGAGAATAACAACAGTTTAAATAGAATTGACGAAGGAACAACACGAATGAGACAGAAATCAAACAACAGGCACGAATTAAACTGAAACCGCTAGAATTATAAAATGCAAAAAATTGCTAGTGATCTATTAGTAATTAAAGAACTCCACAAAACATAGGAAACTAAATATACTCAGCACGACTGATGCAGAAACAGTTAACAACACACACAATTCTATGGAAGCAACAACAGATAAAACGGCTACACAAAAACCTATGACAAAACAATGAGTTTAAAATTCAAAGCTAGGTAAAACAATGAAATCAATCCTAATGGACATGCATTTGAACGGCAGATTAGGCAGCTTAAGACATGATATCATCAGTCTTGATTCATGAATATTCCAAACAAACAAATTTGAATCAATTTCAGTGAAAACAACCAACAACACATAGATTCGAGACCAGAGACACAAAACAAAAACCAATCAAGCAAGAACAAGACAGAATCGAACAGAAAAGAAGAAACAAGAACAAAGATACTCATCTTTGAAGACCTCCATGCTCCAAGCTCAAAACCGGAGCTCTGATTACCAAATGATGAGCGAGCCTCAGCGAATCCTCGGTGGAAACTCCTCGCAAGGCCGTGAATCGTCAATCGTTCGGTGGAAAATCCACCACACAAGCAGCGGAAGATTGAGTTCCAGTGGGGAACTCTCACTGGTTCGAATCCTAGGAGGTGAATACCTCAACTATAAGGTGAGCTAAGACGAAAGGGGATTAAAATCTCACTCTCATGCATCAAAGCTGTGTTACAATAAGGTTGGCTTGCCTTTTATAGATGAAGGCAACCGGGAAAGGAAAACGGAAGACACCTAACGACAAAGCTGCCATGAACGAGAACAAGCAAATGTTGACGAAAGCTAACAGAAGTAGGAGTAAGGAAAGGGTGGCTGTCTAACAACAAATCCTAACGGCAATAACCCTGACGCTAGAGCATAGAGAGCGTGAATGGAAACCTAGCTAAAGGGAGGTGAAATGTGTGAAGGAAAAATGAAAGGGTTGAGTGAATCCAGCGACGTGAAAGAACCCTAGCAGCGTGTTTGAAAAATTGGGCTACTGGTTGCATTGAGGGGGCAGAGGTTTGGTCAAATTGGGCTCGGGCCCAATTAGATTGATGCGGAAGAAGGAGAACAACTAGGCTGTGCAGCACGGGTGCAGGTTGGATCATTGTGATGTGTCCGCGTGCCTCTCACGGATGTTGCATGATAAATTGGTAGCAACTTAAGCTTCTCATCTTTATTAGTGTGATTTGGGCTTCTAGCCTTCAAAGGCCCACAACGTGGAAAATGTGCTACAAATAGAGCCCAATTATTAGACTGAAAATAAATCATTCAAAAATATGTATTTATTTAATGACAAAGAAAAACTGAATGGGCCAAGCCATTGGCCCAAGCTGAAAAGCCCTGTAGGGTGATATTCATCACCATTTAATTAATAACCGTAATTAAAGGAAATGTCACAACAAAATAGTATAGTAGCGCAGTCTTGGAGTTTCCACATAATGCCTTACAATGAACCATGGCATACAACGATGCCAAACTAAATAGATACAGAAATTTAACTAAAATGAAAAGGAAGTTTAAAGGACTGCCAATACATGGGCCGTGGCCCTAAAAGAAAGCCCGGAGTAGAAAATCCAGCCCAGATGGGTAAGTAGTGGAGTCACCGTTCCCCTGTTGACCACGAGGACCTCTGTATCTGCTTCCATCAATAAATTGATGATCATCGCAAAAGAGAAGAGCCACATACAAGACAACCAGACAAACAAACAGGGTAAAGTAGAGTAAAACAGTTCATCAAGTAGTTACATGGCAATACACAATCCAAGCATTTTATATATCATCCAAACATGTTCTGACTTTTCAAACAATACACTAGAGTCTGACTCGAGTCATCCAGATACATATAGTCTGGTCGGATTCAGCGAATGCTTGCGCTTGTGGTGAATACCTCTGCTCACCCCCGAGCTGCTCACCCACGAGCTATGTGTTACAAGTGTTACAATGAATTAATCCCACACACACAAGGTTAGCCCTTAATGAGTTTCAGGCCTCCTACTACTCTCACCATAAGAGTTAGTCTACTCTAAGTGAGACTAACTGACTCTTTAGAGTGTCAAGATGCAACCTTACCTTGAATCCTTACCAGACCATATAGATGGGGCACCACCATGGACACCCACTAACAAGGGCCATGGAATTACGTCCCGACCACTGAAGCACAACCCTGAAACCCTGCCTAGTGATTTCAAGGGATTATGCACTAACCATGGACCAATCATAAACCAATAATAAGAGAACACTAATCATGCTTATGATTTCATACCAACCTCTGAAAATCAATCCTCATTCGTATCACATGTTGAATCCATACCACTGGTTAATACTAATACATGAGTATGGGGCCTCATCTCATACCAATACCATGCCTCTTTAATTTTCAACCCACTCATTAATTTCACATGCCAAGATCCCTCAATTACATCTATCCAATTTATAATACAGATCATACCATGCATTTCATTTCACAGACTTCATACATCATACAAAATACATTATAAATCAACAATCCAATTACCAATTGAAGAAAGCCATACAACATGCAGCGGATCTCGCTCAAGCCAAGAGCCCTCGCTCAGGCGAGAGGGGTGCTCTCGCTTAGGCAATAGACCATCGCTTAGGCGAGATCGCGACCAGTGCTAGGAGGTTCTCGCAGGCTCGCTTAGGCGAGCCCTACCTCGCCTGAGCGAGAGAACCTCTCGCCCAAAAGTGAGGTCCTTGGCTTGGGCTAAACCATAGCAGCGTCCCAAAGCTTTCACTCCTTCTCGCTTAAGCGAGTGACTCTCGCCTGAGCGAGACAGTGCCTCGCTCAAAACCAAAGCTCTCCGCCTGAGCGAGAGTTCGCGAAACCCCTAGTTTGCTCCTGCAAGTCTCACCTGGGCGAGTTAATCTCGCTTGGGCGAGAGTAACATATCTCACCATTGTTTCTCCTGCAACAGTCACATGTTCGCACCCAATTAACAGTACAAGACAGTTCACACATTCATCACAATCATATAGTTCATACAACACCCAACAAACTCTAAATCAGCCAAAAATCATTTAAGACCCCAAACCCTAACTTCCCCCTACCTTGAAAAAGGTTTAGCAAGGACCATGACGGCACGAACACAAGCACAGTAGCTCTAGCGATGAACTACATGGCTGAAATAAAGGTGCAACATAACTAGTAGATGGGGTTAACAGAGGATCCTAACTGGGAATACGAAAGATGATTAAAGGGGGGACCAACATGAACTAGAAATGGATACTTATGTGGAGCAACGAGTCCTCTTAGCTCAACGTAACAGTGGAAGCAAATCCTAGCAGAGAGGTTGACGGTTGCAATTCAAGGTTCTCTGAAATGAGTGGAAAGTGTGAGTTAGGGCAGACTAGGAATGGTTTTTATCCTTTGGGCCAGCCTTTAGGCCCAACAGTTGTAAGGCAGCCCTTAAAATATTAGGGCAGAAAAACTGGGCCTTACACTTATCATCCTCTGAACGATAGTAATATTGAGCCAACGAGAAGAGACCATATTAATTGTCCTTTTAAAAAATTCAGGGACCACATTGACTCAAGAATGAATATAAGAAAAACATTGAATCATTACTACAAATATATGGACAAAAAATTATATTAAGAACTTTTCTTAACTAAAGAAATGAGTTCAATAGTTAATAAGAAAATAATTTTCATCCTATAGTTTATAATTTTAATTATATATTTTAAAAAATAATTTATGAAAAAAAAATAAATATAAACATTAATTATATAATATTATTTTGAAATATAAATAAATACTTTTAATAATTATTAAATTAAATTTTTAGTTATATACTAACATCAATGTCTTATTTATAATGTTTATTAACACCTTTGAGTATATGGAAAAATATAATCATTTTCATATAAATTAAAGAATGTAGGCATTACTTTTTCTTTGACCGCTTGCCCCAACAAGTAAGTTTCTTAATAATGATATTTAATGTTTTGTCGAGCTCCCAACTTGTTGTCCTCTTTGAGTATGGGTCCATTGCATGAATCTTTCAAAAAATAAAATAAAACATATAGTTTTATTTATAAAAAATAAAGCATATCATTTTATTTAATTTTTATATGATGATAGTGGTAGATGAAAGATATTTATGTGGAAAACATTATAAATTTATGTTAGATCTACAGGAATGATTATTTTGGAAGTTAGTTAAGTGCAATTGTATATTTGTTATACTTCCTATAGAAATGGTAGAAAACAAAGAAATATATGAAAAAGGAAATTGTGCATTATTGATTGTCTAGAAAATATTACAAGATGTGTGTTATATAATACGCACAAAGCTAATCCTAGAAACTACAAGTAAATGGACCTAAAACATGGGTTTATGCTACATCTCCTCAAACTCAGTGCTACAACTAAATGCATTGAGAGTTTGTCAAATAAAAAATGAAAGCATAAAACAGAGTGAGGCTTAGTAAACATATATGCAATATGTAGATCCGAAGGAACATATGGTAAAGATATAGTTCCAAATTGAAGATGGTAGTGAGTAAAATGACAATTTTTTAAATATGCTTGGTTCGCTCATGAAAATAGAGTTGCAAGCAATATGAATAACACTTTTCTTGTCACAATGTAGATGTGTAGAATCTTTCAAATAGACACCCATATCTACAAGTTACCAATGTAGACAAATAATCTAACACGTACAAAGTTATGGTGTGATACTCAACTTTGTGGACGATTGAGATATAACATCTTGTTTCTTATTCTTCCATGATATAAATGAATCGCCAAGAAAAGTACACCACTCATTAGTGGATTTCCAATTATTAAGATCACCATTTATAACTGCATCACAATAGGCACACAAGCCTAAAGACGACATAGAAAAAAGGAAAGAGAGACTAAAACTGAGTGCCCCAAAGATACTTGAAAATACGAAGAACAACACCCCATTAAACTATTGTTGGAGCTGAAACAAATTAACTAGCAACTTGAACAACGTGTGCAATGTCTAGACAAGTCACAATAAGATAAACCAGACTCCCAACAATAGTTCAATATAAAGTAGAATCAGTCAAAGAAACATTATCTGATAGGAAATATCGTACACTTGTCTTAAGAGGAGTATCAACAATCTTATTGTCAGTAAGCCGAGCACCTGCAAATAGGTCAACAATATACTTGGACTGAGACAGAAGATAACCTTTGAAAGAAGAAGCAACCTCAATACCCAAAAGGTAATGCAGTACACCCAAATCTTTCATAGAAAAACAATGGGATAATACAGTTTTTAAAGATGCAATTCCACCAAAGTCATTACCTATAATAATCATATCATCAACATATAAGGATAGAAAAATACGTCTTGTATTATTTTTCCTGACAAATAAAGCAGAATCATGATGACTAGCAACAAAACCTAGAGAAACAATTACATTAGGAAACTTCTGAAACCAAGCATGATGTGCTTCCTTAAGACCATAAAGGGCTTTTTGAAATTTTCAAACTTCACCAGATTTGTGAGAGACACTTGGTGGTGGAGTTATGTAGACTTCCTCATATAGATCCCCATTCAAAAAGACATTCTTCATATCCATTTGAAAGACATACAAAGCAGACTTAGTTGATAATTTAGTACGCTCATCATGTGGTTTTAGAACAAAACAAGTACATCTAAATACACGCAAAGCAAAGTAACCAAGTGCATGACTATAAGACCCGTAAAAAATAAATTAATTAAATAATAAATGCGGGTAGTAGGAGCCTTTATGACACTTAATCCTAACATGTATGACGTGGAAAAGTACTAGCTCAAATGGTTGAGGGTACTTGGTTATGTGAGAGGACTTGGGTTCAAGTCCTACTCTCGCTCTTCCCTTTTCTCTCCATAGAAGCTCTGCTAGGGTTTGGGTCTTACCCTTCTTTGTGTTAACTCAACCCCATTCTTCAATCCATGTAAGTTGATTCTCCACCGTACCTTTTTCATTCCCAGCTCTGTCATCATGATTCTAAAGCTTTTTTCAAGGTAAGGGAAGCTAGGGTTTATCTATTTAAAGTTATTTTGCCGATTTTTGCTCTATTTGTATGGTTGTGATGCTTGAATGATCTTATTGGTCGAATAAAAATATATGGTGTGTGAGTATGTTTGATTGATGTGGCGCTACTCTTTTTCTACATTGCACACTTTTCGTAAAATGAAGATTCCTATTGCGCTAACCGTCGGATCGAGCTGAAATTTTAACAGATGATCCTTAACACATAGTTTTTGACTTAAATGGTCCAATATTTAATCGGAGCTCTGTAGTAAGAGTAGTTTTTATCGCAAGGTTACTGTAGTTTGGTTGTTGGCAACACTGCACACTTTTCGTAAAATGAAAGTTACTACTTCGTTAACCGTTAGATCAAACTGATATTTTTTGAGCTTTACAAAAGCTGCGGTTTTATTTCTAAAATCCCAAAATTGTTTGCATGATGTGATGTTAAGTTGGATGCCTATGTTAAAGTATGAGATGAGTGAATATGCATGATTAAAGATGGTTTATGGGTGGTGAATGATGAGTTTGGCATGATCTTGGTATGGAATATACATGAATGGTTGGTTATATATGTGGTCATGAATTTGGTATGAATGAGAAAATCTATAGTCTGCGATGAATGAGTTTAACATGATTTGGATATGCTACATGTATGGATGGTTCCATGGTTTGAGAATGATGAGTTGGTATGGATTTGACATGGAATATGAGTGAGGGTTGGTTATAAAGGTTACCCTGTTTGCTTGTTTGATAGTCTTGTATGTGGTTCTTTTTCTTCTTTTGCGATGATCATCAACTTGTTGATGTGAGAAGATGCGAGAGGTACTCGAGGTCAACCGGGAAGAGATGATTCCGCTGCATAGTCTGCTTGGGTTGGACAACATGTTTTTTTTGGGCTTTTCGTTAGGGCTATGACCCATGTATTGCTTTACTCTTTAATACTCAATCATCTATTGTTAGTCTTTGGTTCTTGTATTTTGTTATGTTTTGGCATCGTGGTGTGCCTCGAATATTGTAAGGTTTAAACTCCTGGACCACATTTCTATATTATTCAGTGTGATACTTCCTTTAATTATGTTTATTAATTAAATGGGATATTACAATAATGGTATCAGAGCAGTTCGTCCTTAGGATGACCTGAGGTTGGGTGTGTGTCATGCCTTGTAGGCGTAAGTTGTCAAGTCTAGTCGAGTTTGTCAGTGAAACCAAAAGTTTTAAGAATAGAAAACGTCTTGATAAAGTGATGAGGGTGCACACTCATGAGTAGATCAAAGGTTCTTTTTCCTTTCTTAATTCTAATGGTTTGGGGAAGGAAGGGTGACAAACAAAAGGTTTAGTTGTCTGTAGATGATGGATTGTTGCCTTGTATGATGCAGTTTGTCCTGTTACGCCTCAATGTTTTGTGTCTGGTGTCTATAGTGGTGATGGAATGCAGATTCAAGGTCAACTTGACCTACTCACCCTTACAAGGATTGGTAGGGCCTACGAGACAATATATTGTCTCCAAGATGTGAAGATGTAGAGGGTTGTATATCAATGGATGATGAAAGTTGAGTCTTGGTTTAGAAGGCCGAGAAATGATGTTGGAAGTTAAGAAGCAACGCTTTGGGCTGAGGGAGCTACAAGATCGAGTTCTAAGATCGTATACCACAAGTTTTAAATGAAAATTTGAGTTCAGAGATTAGTATAAAAAGATATTGGTGCGTGCTCGTGAAGCAAGGTTTGAGGAATCAACTTGGCTTTACGTCGTGACAATGTCTGAGGTTTGAAGTGGAACAGTGTGGAAGGTTTTAGGTTAAGGGTGGAGGCCATGAAGTGTATAGGAAAGCAGACATGTAGTTGGAAGCTTATGGGAGGCGGAGCTTTGAAGATCAGCCAAGTATGATGACGTTATAGGAGAAGGAAGTATATTTGGAATTACATACCAGATCAATTCAGTAAGGAGTTGTTGGGTCTTCTCAACGATAGTATTTACCCAAGTTAAGAGTATAAGAGATGTTCTAAGTAAAGTGGCCCACAAAAGACGAAGGTTTGACATTGGATATGAGATGGACGATTTCAAGTATCAAAAGGAGAAACACATAGTTAAGTTTGTTCTTGTAGGGAAGGACAGTTAGTAATATCACAACATAGGGAAAGAGGAAAGGAAAACAAAAGTTTTGAGTAGCTATGAGAGTGTTTGCGATGATTGGTACTAAAGTGGTCAACACAAGTGATCTAATTTAATTTAAAAGATACATGTTACAAAGGTGGTGATTGGATTACGGGTTTTGGTTTCGCCTAGGGTCGTGCACTCTTTGATGTTGCCAGTATGGTAAAGGAGTCATGGTTGCCTACAAGAAGGAGTTGAGTTTGAGATTGTGGTTTTTACTACAGTAGCGGCAAAGTGAAGATTCGCTCGATTGTGTGGTGCCTTCGTAGTGATCAAAGTATTTAAATTCAAACCCGATTTGAATTATTTCCTTTGCAAGGTTGGGACATAATCTCAAGGGTGAATTGGTTGTTTTCTCAATCTCATTCTGATGAGTTGGGACAACCAACGAGGTGTGTACATTGATTAAAAAGGGATAAGTCAATGATTGTGTATGAAGTACATATCAAGCTAAATAGTGGAAGCAGAATGTCACGTGAATCAGAGTCACATGACAAAGGAAAGTGAATAATAGACGCAAAGGATCTTAGTAGTAGAAGAGTTTGTAGACGTGTTCTGAAGCAAGTACTAGAATTTTAACCTTTGGTGTGGGGGAGTTCACTTTTGCATTGGTGTTTGAAGGAGGACTTATGCCAATAGTTCCAAATTGGATGGTTCCTACTAAGAATTTGAAGTAAATACGGAAGTGGGGGAGATGTTGGAGAAGTAGTGGCTTATACTAAGTATAACCACAAGGATGACTGCAAGTTTGGTGAATCTTAAAGGAGAGGTAGTGGAAGGATATATTGTTCAAGGGTAAACGTTTGATAAGGGAGGATAGAATTTTTGGGCCTATGGTTTTAAAGGGTGAAAACATGATGAAGGTAAGGAATTTCAAACAAGTTACGATATCATCAAGGTTTAGCAGCGAGTTTTCCAAGTGTGAAGAGAGTCTTTAAAATGCTCAAGATGAGTATTGACAAAGGTTGGAGTGACTACTAGGACATATGGTTTAAAAAGGGTGGATACAATGTTGAGAAAATAGGATGTTAAGACTATACAAAGGGGAGTCCAAAGGGTTTTGCAAGTTCTATAGAAGTTTAGGAGAAAGGTTTCTCAGCGATGATTGCTTCCTTGTCACGACAAACATGAAAGGAGCATCTTTTTGAGTAAACAAATAAGTGACTTCTGTGGTGATCAGAGTAGCGTAGCGAGATGATGGCAAGTGATACTTATGAAGGGTAAAAGGTGCGTGAAAAGAACTATCTTACTTATGACCTAATGGTTACTACAACAACCAGTTCTTTATAAACAACAAATGTGTCGTTCTTATGAGTATTAGTTAAGGATGTTCAATGACCAGTTAGAGTTGGAATTATGGAGTTGCTTAAAGAAAGTTGTGCAAGAGAAGTAGGAGATGGTTTGAGTTATGATTTCAAGTTAAGGTGCCAACTTGGAAGTGAGAAAGTGAGAGTAGATTTTTAGCCAGAGAAGAGAATTCAAGATCCTTGATTTGACGAGGTAAGGGTGAGAGTTGGTTGAGAAACATAAGTGTTTGGGTTAGGAAGAGAATGTGTGAGGAGATTTCATTAGTCTAGTCATCTGACTAGCACTAGTGAGTCTCTCAACATGGTTGAGAAAAGGCAAATCAGAAAATCTTAGTTTGAGGTGTATCGTGGAGTTGCGTGGTACGAACCAGACTAGAAATTTGAAGTGAATGGAAGTTATGGTTCTGAGGTTTTGTGGAATGTTGCCTATAAGTTAAGGGATTAAAGATGAAGATAAAATGCCAAGACGATATGGTGAAGGAAGCAGTTGAAGGTTTAAATGGGAAATGGAACAACTTGGTAGTGAACTTTGTTGCCTTGGTTGAAGCCAACAAATGTAGGAGTCTCGTTATACATAAAAGTGGTCAAAAGTGTTGATGGTGTGGTAGTAGGTCAGCACTCAAGAGTGATCAAGTCAGTGGAGTGATGCATAAAGGAGTGAACAAGGTGATGTGAAGTGATAACGAACATGCTTTAGTTTGAGACTTAAGGTCATTTGAGACTTTGATAAAAACCTACAAGAGGTAGTGGAGAGCATATGGTAGGTGAATCAGTATATCATATACAAGTTAGTTGGGCAAGTATGAAGGAGCATTCCAATTTTAAGATTGCAAGTTGGAAGTTACTTTAAGAGTAGTGACTAAGCCAATCTACACAGCTGAACACATATCGCTTAGCACAAAGGCAAAGTTTCCAGTGACTATAGGTGTTGGAGTCGTTTTATCAGTCTTGTCTAAGTGGCGGTTGTCGGAAAAAAATGAGGAAAACATAGTTTTCTTCCTATTCCATCGGTGAATTTTCGAGGACGGAATTTTTTTTGTTTGGGAGAATGTAAGGCTCAATTATTTTCTGCTCTTATTTTTAAGGGCTGCCCCTAATCAGTTAGGCCTAAAGGTTGGCCCATAGGGTGCCAATGCCCCTAAAGCAGCCAAGGTCCCCCATTCTGCACTCACTTGCCAAAATCAGTGCTCTCGCTCTTCCCTTTTCTCTCCACAAAAGCTCTGTTAGGGTTTGGGTCTTACCCTTTTTTGTGTTAACTCAACGCCATTCTTCAATCCATGTACGTTGATTCTCCACCGTACCTTTTTCATTTCCAGCTCTGTCATCATGATTCTAACTAGGGTTCACCATGGTAACCCATTTTGAATCTATTCCACTATTTTACAGATCGTGAATCTGCTCCGTGGTCGGTAGTACCCACTTGCTTGGGTGTCGGGATATTCTGCTAGCTTTTTTCCAGGTAAGGGAAGCTAGGGTTTATGTATTTAAAGTTATTTTGCCAATTTTTGGTCTGTTTGTATGGTCGTGATGCTTGAATGATGTTGTTGGTCGAATAAAAATGTATGTTGTGTGAGTACGTTTGATTGATGTGGTGCTACTCTCTTTCTTCATTGCACACTTTTCGTAAAATGACGATTTCTACTGCGTTAACCGTTGGATCGAGCTAAAATTTTAACAGCTGATCCTTAAGACATAGTTTTTGACTTTAACCGATCCGATCTTTAATCGGAGCTCGGTAGTAAGAGCAGTTTTTATCGCAAGGTCACTGTAGTTTGGTTGTTGACAAGACTGCACACTTTTCATAAAATGAAAGTTACAACTTCGTTAACCGTTGGATCGAACTAATATTTTAATAGTTGATCCTTAACACATACTTTTTTACTTTGACCGGTTCGATCTTGAATCGGAGCTCTGTAGTGAGAGCAGTTTTTATTGGACAACATTGACCTTTGTTGCTTGTTTGGTGTACAACTTTCTTTATAATTATTCAATTAAGTTGGTTCTTATTTCATTTGGTTCTTGATTCAATCATATTTAATTTGAATATAAATACAAAATTTTTTTGAGCTTTACAAAAGCTGCGGTTTTATTTCTAAAATCCCAAAATCGTTTGCATGATGTGATGTTAAGTTGGATGGCTATGTTAAAGCATGAGATGAGTGAATATGCATGATTAAAGATGGTTTATGGGTGGTGAATGATGAGTTTGGCATGATCTTGGTATGGAATATACATGACTGTTTGGTTATATATGTGGTCATGAATTTGGTATGAATGAGAAAATCTATAGTCTGCGATGAATGAGTTTAACATGATTTGGATATGCTACATGTATGGTTGGTTCCATGGTTTGAGAATGATGAGTTGGTATGGATTTGACATGGAATATGAGTGAGGGTTGGTTATAAAGGTTGACATAATATATATACATGCATGATAAATATTACTTGGTTGTTTGAATATGTTTGGTTTGTGGTCAGTGCGTAATTCCTTAAAATCTCTAGGTGAGATTTCAGGGTCGTGCTTCAGTGGTCGGGACGTAATTCCATGGCCCCTATTAGTGGGTGTCCATGGTGGTGCCCCATTTATATAGTCTGGTAAGGATTCAAGGTAAGGTTGTGTCCTGACACTCTAAGGAGTCGATTAGTCTCACTTAAAGCGAACTAACTCTTGTGGTGAGAGTAGCAGGAGGCCTGAAACTCATTAAGGGCTAACCTTGTGTGTGGGGGATTGAAACATTGTAACACTCGTAACACTTAGCTCAGGGGTGAGCAGAGATATCCACCACAAGTGCAAGCATCCGTTGAATCCGACTAGATTATATGTATTCAGATGAGTCGAGTCAGAGTCTAGTGTATTGCTTGAGAAGTCATAACATGATTGGATGATATATGTACTGCTTGGATTGTGTAATAGCATGTGACCGCTTGATGTATGGTTTCTACTCTAGCTTAACCTGTTTGCTTGTTTGATTGTCTTGTATGTGGTTCTTCTTCTTCTTTTGCGATGATCATCAACTTGTTGATGTGAGAAGATGCGAGAGGTACTCGAAGTCAACCGGGAAGAGATGATTCCGCTGCATAGTCTGCTTGGGTTGGACATCATGTTTTGTTTGGGCTTTTCGTTAGGGCTATGACCCATGTATTGCTTTACTCTTTAATACTCTATCATCTATTGTTAGTCTTTGGTTCTTCTATTCTGTTATGTTTTGGCATCGTGGTGTGCCTCGAATATTGTAAGGAGTAAGGTTTAAACTCCTGGACCGCATGTCTATATTATTCAGTGTGATGCTTCCTTTAATTATGTTTATTAATTAAATGGGACGTTACATCAAACCTTGGTAGAAGCATATTAAACTTCCTTTTTACTAAAAACTAGTATTGTCATGAATGTGAAAGGGTAGAGAAAATCCTAGCAGCTAATAGGGGCAACCAAGGGGCTGGAAAATTACCATTGAATGACAATTAAATGGGTGTGTGGTGAGAATTGAGTGGAAGTGCTAGGCGGCCTAGTGAATCGAAGAAGAACCCTTAAAGTATACAATTTTAAGCAAAGAAATCCAGGTTAGGGGGTTTGTCCTTACGTGTTTTTTTAAAGTAAATGATGTGTGTTATGATTATGAGTCTTGCTCTCATCATTTTATGCTTGCGTGCCATGAATTCTCGTGCTCTATGTGATGTGATTTAGAGGTTTGTTGTTTTTGATGTTGTTTGAAAAATTCTCTTATGCCTTTGTATGAATATGATGAGGGCTTTCGTACTGTATGGTTGTTTATGGTTCAATCTCAAGTTTTGGTGGTCCAATTGGGTTTTAAATCATGTTCATGAGATTTGCTCGTTGATATAGATTGCTTGGTAATAAGTGAACCATGGTTTGGTATTGTTTCTGGTGTTTGTGTGCGTGAACAAGAAAGACATATGTTATTTTCACTCAAGCGAGTAAGCCTCGCCTAGGCAAAAGTAGCAGAGACTTGGCCCTGGTTTTGCTAAAGCATCTCGCTCAAGCGGAGAGCCATGATTTGGGTGACAGATCATCTCGCTTAGGCGAGCATGTCTCGCCTAAGCGAGAAATCGCGAAAATCTGTGTTTCTGCCTGAATCGCAGCCAGGCGAGAGACTTTTGTTTTAGGCGAAAAGTGATCTCGCCCAAGCGAAAAGGCCTCACCCAAGCGAGAGTTCGTAGAGTGCCACTGCAATGCACTCACTCAAGCGAGAAAGCCTAGCTCAAGCGAGACAGTCCTGGTCACTTGGACGAAGGCTTCTAGCCTAAGCGAGGAGAATGTAGTTTTGTGTTTTAAATCCAGGCGGTATGCGTGGATTTTATGTTTGTGATGTGGGGCTTGAAGGACTAAGTCCATAAGTGATCTAGGATGTGCTTGGTTTGAGTCATGAGCGAGGAGTTCGTGTTGGGTGGAAAGCATGCGGAACGTGAACAATTTAGTTCATCGAAGGTACTCTTGGTTGGGATGAGTGAGCGAGGGAGTTCATTTCATCCTCAGACTTGAGAATGCTATGAGCGAGGGAGTTCATAGTAGGAAAGGCGGGTATGCGTGTCCGAGTTCGAGCGAGGAACTCAGATGACAGGCAAGTGAGTCCGTGATGTAGTACTACGAGCGGGATAGGCTCGTAGGTTGGACCACGAGCGAGGAGGGTCGTGGAAGCACATGAAAGTCCCATGGTCAAGAATACATGCATAAACTCATAATGGTTATAAGTGTGGGAAAGTATGTGTTATTTGTCCTAAGAGCTAAATAATTAGAAGATTTTTTTTTGGGTGGGTTTATTTCATATTTATTTTATCTATATGCATAGTTCACCCTATCTGTTTATGTGTAGTGATGATCAAATAACTTGTTATCTGGGAGCAGATGATATTACAGATGAGCTAGGAGGTGCTTAGTGGTGGAGAGCAGGAGCAGTTTACTTGGGAATTTTTAAAGATTTATTTTATTACATTTTCATGTAATATAATTATTGGTTTTACTGCTTTTGACTTTTGATTTGTAAAGACTGATTTTGAATACTTTGACCATATATCGTGATCCTCTAGTTTTAAAGTTTTAAATTTCCCGTGTTTTTGGAAAATGATTTGATAATAAATGAGAAACTTATTCAGATAAATAGTTTGTTTTATTTATATAAGTAATATCTTACCAGGATGTTATAATGACCATACCATTTTTCAAAAGGAGACAAGCCAAATGAAGTCGGATCTGATTCACAACATGAGTTGTTGTAAGAATAGTTTCCCCCTAAAAGACACTTGGAGCATCAATACATAACAAGAATGATCTTGCAATCTCAACAAGATGACGATGTTTTCTTTCAATAACGTCATTTTATTTAGGAGTGTCAGTGTAAGAGGTCTGATGTGTAGTCCATTAGAGGCAAGTAAAGTGGTAAAATCGTGAGATAATCAGATCAATGTTCCATAAGATAGATCCAAGTGAAACGAATAAAATCATCAATAAAAGAGACATAATATCTAGAACCTCCTTTGGTGGATACAAGAAAAGGTCCCCACAAGTTAGAATGCACAAGATCAAAAGGAGAAGAAGTAGAAGAAATACTTTTATTAAATGGTAAAGCAAAAAAAATGTCAGTTTGCAACCACTACAATCAGAAGTATTATGATTGTCCAAAGAACCCAAGACTCCAGTAGACGCTAAAAAATTTAAACGAGATGCATAAATATGACCCAAACAAGAATGCCACAAATAAAAAGTTGTAGAAGAAGAAGACAAACGAAATGAAGATAAATTCACACAAGAAGCTCTAAATATTAACTCCTTGAGCTGATTCAAGGCAAAGACCATGATGAAGGATTGACCCCAACCAAGGATGGAGGCACATGCTTAAGAAGACTAAGCATGTTTAGAAAGGAAGTTCATCAATCCTTCATCCCTTTCATTTGTGTTCGTTATTTTTTATTCCCAAAGTTAACTTAGTTGAATCAACTTTAGTTGACTTGTTGACCTTTGACTAGGTTTGAATTGTTGACTATAGTTGACTTGACTTAAGCCAACATGTTAATCTATATTTATTTGCTTTATAGGTTAATTAGGAGTAAGAAAGCAATGCTAGGTGGCGCATGGTGATTGGAGAGGATAAATGATGTGGAAGAGAGAGTAAAGCAAAGACATAAAGCATAAAGAAAAATGCATAAAGCAAGTGTACCTATGTACCTTTGGTCTCCTTTGTTTTTAGCACACTTTGACCACTTTTTGGAGACATATGAGACACATTCTTGGTCTCCTTTTGTGCTAGAACGAAATTATCCTTGCACACACCATAGTTAGCTCTTTTGTCTCTCATTTTTGTAACCTTATTTGACCTAGCTTCTAGAAGCTAGGGTTAGGTTTTTGTAGAGACATGATTAGGTATCTTTTATTTGCATAGAAGACCCTAAACTCTTCTATATAAGGGTTGCTTCTAGACATGTAAAAGGGTTGAACATTTTGAAGTAAAAACACTCTTGTGTCTCAACCATTTATGAGAGTTTCCTCCCTTGGGAGTGAATACTTTTAAGCCTTATCTTGCATAGCAAGTAGCGGCACACATCCACTCATCTTCAAGGTTGCCATGGCTTCTAGCCTAACCTTGTAGTGGCGTGCTTCTCACATTTTTACCATTTCTTTCCTTTCCATTTTATGTTTTCTTCTTCCTTTAATTGTTCTTGGTTTTCTATGGTTTATATGCTTTCCATTTCCTTTTTGTTTTGAATCAATCCATCATCTTCTTCTCTTGAGCTTTGTGAAAGAAACATTCACATATAGATAGCTTGTTATCTTAATGTCTATTGGAGATTTCACATAGTTTTCTTAATCAACTCACACCATATTCAATAATCTTAAAATGAAACAAGATAATCCTTCATCAGACCACCTTGCCTACAACATATCCTAATCACCTTCTAAGATATACGATTTTGTATAAAGCAATCAGATGGGGAGAAATACACATTACATCTAGAATCATAATTTTTTCCAATAGAAGCAAGATTGATAGCAAGACCAAGTATGTAGTAAATATCAGACAAAGACAAAGATGGGGTGACAATGGTACCAATACAAGCTAATGGAACTGAATCACCGTTAGTAGTTGCAATTGTTATGGATGAGCTAGGTGATAACAAAACAAAAGAAGGCAAATGATGTGAAATAAGATTAGTGACAACTGAATCAATGATCCATTTGTCAGAAGATATATTTGGTGATGATGTACCTTAACATTGCAAGGCTATGTTGGCATATGGCTGAGAAGCAAAGAAATTTTGAAACTTATTATAACAAGTCTAAAGTCTAATTTCCTCAACTAATAAAAATTATCAACATTATCAACAAAAGGTAGAGGGCTACGATGCAAAATTGAACCACACAAACTTTCAAAATCGCTACGTAAAGCCATAAGAAATTGAATTAAATGTTGTGATTTCATACGAGTAATATACAGTTCAAAAGCACTCAATTTTGCAAGCTTAGTCAAGGCAAGTTTATCCCATACCCATAGGGTTGTCATGGCAGAATAAAAGTCCTAAATTCTCATGCCTTCTTGCTTAAGTTCAGAGATATTTGTCTCAAGTTGATATTGTTTGGCAAAATTAGAATGTGTATAAAAAAATCGAGATAAGTGATATCATAGCTCCTTTGCAGTATCAATTTTTTCCAATTAAGCATCAATCGAGTGTGCGATAGAATTATTGACCCAAGTGATAATTTTAAATTTATCAGCTTCCCATACCTTTAAAGTAGTAGCATAATCATTGGTTTGTGTGTCAATAGGTTTTTCCTTAACACCTTAAATATAACCCCTCATGGACTTTCACGAAGAAATTTTTTCATAACATAAATCATGCAGGAATAGTTTTTTCCATCAAATTACCGACTAATAGACTGAAGAGAATTATCTTTACGAGTCGCCATAACAAATCGAATAAAAAATATAAATGTGAACAACATAGCAAAAGCAACAAACCCAATGAGGAAGGATTATCTTGTTTCCTTTTAGATTTATGAATATGGTGAAGTTGTTTAAGAAAGCTTTTCAAAAATTCCCACTGACATTAAGATAGCAAGCTATCTAGATGTGAAGGTTCATTTCTCAAGCTCTCGAAAGGGAGAAGAGAGTTGGATTCAAATTCGAATAACACACGATTTTAACAATACTTAGAGGACAAAAATGAAAGAAGAAACAAATAAAATGGAAAGCATAGAAGGTGGTGCAATGGGGGAAGCACGCCACTTATAGGGGGGTCTAAGCCAACCAAACCCTAGAGATGAGTGAATGGTGCCGCCACTTGCAAGCAAGATAAGGCAAAGGCGAGTTTCACTTCATGGAAGGAGAGCTCACAGAATTTGGTGGTTGAAACACTAGGTTTATAACATCAAATGATCAACCATTTTACATGTCTAGGAGCACCCCTTATATAAAAGAGTTTAGGGTCCTCTATGCAAATAGAAGATACCTAAGCATGTCTCTACAAAAACCTAACCCTAGCTTCTAACAGCTAGGTCAAATAAGGTTACAAAAATGAGAGACAAAAGAGCTAACTATGGTGTGTGCAAGGCTAATTTCGTTCTAGCACAAAAGGAGACCAAGAATGTGTCTCATATGTCTCCAAAAAGTGGCCAAAGTGTGCTAAAAACAAAGGAGACCAAAGGTACATAGGTACACTTGCTTTATGTCTTTTTCTTTATGCTTTATGCCTTTGCTTTACTCTCTCCTCCACATCATTTATCCTCCCCAATCATCATGCGTCACCTAGCATTGCTTTCTTACTCCTAATTGACCTTCAAAGCAAATAAACATAGATTAGCATGTTGGCTTAAGTGAAGTCAACTATAGTCAACAAGTCAAACCTAGTCAAAAGTCAACAAGTTAAACCTAGTCAAAGGTCAACAGGTCTACTAAAGTTGATTCAGCTAAGTCAACTTTGGGAATCAAAAATAACGAACACAAATGAAAGGGATGAAGGATTGGTGAACTTCCTTGCTAAACATGCATAGTCTTCTTAAGCATGTGCCTCCATCCTTGGTTGGGGTCAATCCTTCATCATCCTCCCCTCCTTGGAGAGAATTTGACCACAAATTCTTTAAGCCTTTTGTAGATGGAGCTTGACTTAATTTGAGGAGGATTTGTGCCTCCCTTTTATGAGCTCTTGCTCCATCCTTTCTAAGGCTATTACCCCTAGCTTTGGTTAGGCCATCTTTTTTTCTATACTACTCTTCCTCTCTTTCTTGTGCTTTGGCCTTCCTTTTTGGCTTGGGAAGAGAAGGAAGGGTGATGCACATCTTGCTTTGGAAGAATTTTTTTGTAGGCAAGTAACACCTTGGTGAAAGCTTGCCCCTTTTGTTTTTCTTCTTTATCTTTTCTTATTATATTTCTATCCTTATTAACTTCTTGAGGTGATAGAGGTAGTAAAGTTGTCTTTTTCCCATTTATGAAGAAAATGTATTGGTTGGTATGGCCATCATGTAAAGTTTGTTTATCAAATTGCCATGGCCTACCTAGTAAGATATGTGTGACTTCCATGGGAACAACATCACATAGCA
>Ga0214543_1006403_pt1 | contig 20940 bp, 12 predicted proteins | sample CNSS2metaG_FD_160094 | JGI IMG/M metagenome (GOLD analysis project Ga0214543, IMG submission 160094) | Root nodule microbial communities from cowpea collected in UCLA plant growth center, Los Angeles, California, USA - CNSS2 | ecosystem: Host-associated > Plants > Roots > Nodule | place: USA...
CTGTCTGAAAGGGACCTAATTGAAGCAATTTTCAAAAGTTGGGATGCAATTGACACTTTTTTAAAAGCGGGTACCAATTTGACACTCTAGTACCAAACTGGGTACCTTACGATTAATTAAACCTTTAAAAAACTAACAATTTTGTCATCATATATAATGGCAACAAGTGTATCATATTATACAAACTTAGTAAAAATTAAAAATCAAATAACTTGTCACACATAAGTTTAGGAACTAAATTTCAAGTTCAAAACAAAATCAAAGTCTAATGTTTTGTGTAGAATTTAAAGTTAATTTAAAATATTTATAGAAATATTTAATAAAAACGTTAATTTTAGTAAGAATATCACTATAAAATTTATAAAAAGGTAAATTTAGTGTCAATTTGAGGAAGAATAATATTGCTTCATTTTTACAAAAATTGGGACTAAATTGAAATTAAAAACAAATAAAGAGACCAAATTGAGTCACTTTGACACGTGGCACAACTGTGAAGTGACACGTCTCAAAAAGAAAAAAAATTAATTTTCTTAAAAGAATTAAAAAAAATTAAAAAAAATATTAAAAAAATAAAAATAAAAAAAACAAAAATTGACACGTTGTGTTGACTTTAACACCATTTGGTCAAAGTTAACGGTGAGGACCAAATTGAATCATTTTTAAGAAATTGAGGACCAAATTGAGACAACGAAAAACTTGAGGATCAAACTGAAATTTCGTGACAAATAGAGGGACCAAAAGGGTAATTTAACCTAAAAATTATAATCAATTAAGTTTTAAGGCTTTTTATAAATGTAAATATCATTATTTGTTTTAAAATTTTCTTATAAAAACATTTATAATTTTTAATTAAGTTGTTTGATTTCGTCATTACACTACAAAAAATTTGTAATTTTTGACGGAATTTTACCGACAAAAATAAATTTATTGATAAATTTTGTTTTCAATGAATTTTGTTAATAAATTTTAAAATTTTAATTATTGATGGATAAATCTATAAATAATATAAATTTTAAATATTATCAATAGATTATGGTTATTGATAATATAATTTTTTCTTTTCGTGTATGAAAAATTCTTTCATAAAAATATGTCATTGTGACTTATGGCACAATGAGTCTCTCGTATGAACGTAAAATAAAGTTTCAATCTCAACTTTATTAATATTATATATCAAGTTAGCATATAAATACAAAATATATAATTAAGTTAAAAGTATTTCAGTCTCAACTTTATTAATTATTAAAATACAGTAAAAATTAGTCATGATTTTTATGGTATTACAACGAAAGTGTGGAAGGAAAGAAGTTGTAGATGATAAGAAAGAAGATGAGAAACCATCTCCTTGAAAAGGTTTTTTATCATAATTTGTTAAAGTATTTTTCAGTTTGAATAAATCCTAATATTTAGGAAGCACGTTACTTTTTAGTTTTAGCCCCTGGACACGTCGCTTACAGGTGCTATTTTTATGTATTCTGTTACCAGAGGGACATATTAAATATTACCCTCTCTGATTCAATAAAACATGAGTTTTCAGTGTAGTATATCTATTTTAACATTTGGTATCAAGAGCCCCCACTGGGCCTGATAGATATATTTAAGCTACAGCTTTCCTTAAAAAGAGTCACGTACGAAGATGAGCAACGATAAGCTTTCAACAAAAATTCCTTATTTTAATGGTCAACATTATGACCATTGGAGTGAGTTGATGGAGAACCTCCTTCGTGCAAAGGGTCTCTGGAAAGTGATAAAAAATGGTGTTGAGGAGCCCATTGAAGGCACTGTTCTGAGTGCGGAACAGTTAGAAAAATTAGAGCAGTCCAGAACTGAGGATTACAAAGTCAAGCATTATTTGTTCAGGGCCATTGATCGATCCGTTTTCGAACAAATCCTGGATCGGAGCACGACCCAGATTGTTTGGGAGTCCTTAAAAAACAGTTTGGAGCCAATGCTCAAGTAAAAAAAATCCATGCTAAATGCATTGCGGAGGGAATTTGAGGTGCTTGAAATGATTGAAACAGAAACTGTCACAGAATATTTTGGAAGAGTAATGACAATAGCAAACAAAATGAGAAGTAATGGTGAGGATATGCCTGACTCAAAGATAGTGGAGAAAATACTTCGAACCTTGACAGCAAGATTCACCTACATTGTTGTCTCAATTGAAGAATCTCAGGACACAGAAGCAATGTCCATTGATGAACTACAAAGTTCTCTTGTGGTCCATGAACAAAAGTTCAAAAGAGTCAACCAAGAAGATGAGCAAGTCCTCGCGTCAGAAAGCAGTAGAGGAAGAGGAAGAGGAAGCACCCGAGGTCGTGGACGTGGAAGAGGGAGGTAGTCCTTCTCAAAAGCTACAGTGGAATGCTTCAAGTGCCATCACTTGGGCCAATTTCAATATGAATGTCCCCAATGGAACAAAGAAGCAAATTATGCAGAATTAGATGAAGAGGAAGAGCTTTTGTTGATGGCTACGACAGAAAAGGGAGTCATAAGGAAGGATGCTTGGTTTTTGGACTCAGGATGTTCTAATCATATGTGTGGAGACAAAGGCATGTTTGCTGAATTAAAGGCCGACACTCAACATTTTGTCAAATGTGGAAACAATTCTCGAATGAAAGTAGTTGGAACAGGAAGTGTTAGATTGAAGTTCAATGGTACTACTTTTCTCATAAGTGACGTATACTATGTCCCAGAGCTTCAGAAAAATCTCTTGAGCATAGGGCAGCTACAAGAAAAAGGTCTTGCCATTCTCATACAAAATGGCACATGCAACATATATCATTCGACTAAAGGCTTGATTGCACACACCACCATGAGCACAAATCGTATGTTTATTCTTTTCAATGAACGCTCCACCCTTGGAGAATGTTTACACACTTCCTCTGATCTCACTTACCTTTGGCATCAAAGGTATGGCCACCTACATTACAAAGGTTTGAAAACTCTCCAACAACGACACATGGTACGTGGATTGCCTCAACTTGAAGCATCAAATATCACTTATACTAACTGTTTCACTGGAAAACAACATCGTATTCCAATTCCTAAAGCAAGTGAATGGCGTGCTAGTAAGGTCTTGGAACTCATTCATGCAGACATATGTGGCCCTATACAACCCATCTCAAATAGTGGAAAACGGTATTTCTTAAGCTTTATTGATTATTACAGTCGTAAAATTTGGGTCTATCTACTTTCAGAAAAATCAGAAGCTTTGGATTTCTTCAAGTCCTATAAGAAATTGGTGGAAAAAGAAGTTGAAGCATCCATCAAATGCCTATGAACAGATAGAGGAGGAGAATTTAACTCACTTGAGTTTAAATCGTTTTGTGAAGCAAACAGAATCAAAAGGCAACTTACCACAGTTTATACACCACACCAAAATGGAGTAGCTGAATGCAGAAACAGAACTGTCATGAACATGGTACGTTGTTTACTTTCTGCCAAACGTGTTCCCAAAACGTTTTGGACAGAAGCTGTCAATTGGGCATTTTATCTGTTGAATCGATGCCTAACTCATGTTGTAAGGAACATCACTCCTCAAGAAGCTTGGAGTGTAATCAAGCCTTCAGTGAAGCACCTTCGAGTGTGGGGTTGTGTGGCACATGTACACATACCAGAGGCAAAAAGAGGTAAATTGGATGATTAGAGTTTTCCTTGTATTATGTTGGGAGTTAGCAATGAATCAAAGGGTTATCGTTTGTTTGACCCTAAAACAAAAAGAATTGTAGTCAGTAAAGATGTCATGTTCGAGGAGGAGAGGAGTTGGGATTGGGGTTCAAATTATGAAGAACAAATAAACACCAAACTGGTGTGGGGTGAAGATGATTTCCATACTGATAAAAGTGATGAGGAGTACAAATGCGCGGATGACAGCTTTGAAGAAAATGTCAACAGTGATAGTGAACATGGTGATGAAGGCAGAATTGAATCAGAACATTCGCAAGAGTGTGTGATTCAAGGAAGAGAAAGAAGAAAGCCGACTTGGATGGGGGAATTTGTAAGTGGTGAAGGGTTGAGTGAAGAAGAGGCTGAGGCTTATCTGATACAAGATGTTTTGGGTGAAGATCCAACTCAGTTTGAGGAAGCTGTTAAGCATGAGAAATGGAGAAAGGCTATGGATAGTGAAATCCAATCAATTGAAAAGAACCAAACTTGGGAGCTAATGGATCTGCCAACTGGATCAAAAGCAATTGGGGTCAAATGGCTCTTCAAGACAAAACTGAATGAGGAGGGTGAAGTGGATAAGTACAAAGCAAGATTGGTGGCTAAAGGGTACTCTCAACAGCATGGAATCGATTTTTCTGAAGTATTTGCCCCTGTTGCACGAATGGACACAGTAAGATTGATACTAGCACTTGCAGCTTGTGAAGGATGGGATATCTTTCAGTTAGATGTGAAATATGCATTTCTGCATGGAGAACTCAGTGAAGATGTGTACATAGAGCAACCAAAGGGATACGTCAAGAAAGGGAAGGAACACAAGGTTTACAAGCTACATAAAGCTTTGTATGGTCTAAGGTAGGCACCAAGAGCCTGGTTCAGTTGTATAGAATTACATTTTATGAAAGATGGTTTTCAAAAATGTCCAAGTGAGCAGACTCTCTTCATCAAAAGAAGCAGTAGTGGAAACATCCTAATTGTCAGCATTTATGTTGATGATTTGATCTATACTGGTAACGACACAGGTATGATGATTAAATTTAAAAATGATATGATGCAAGCTTTTGACATGACTGACTTAGAAAAGATGAGATTTTTTCTTGGTATTGAGATATTACAGAAACTAGACGGTATTTTTATTTCCAAAGGAAATATGCAAATGATATTTTGATGAAATTTGGAATGTCTGAGAGTAAACCTGTGAAGAGTTCTATTGTACCTGGCATTAAGATGAATAAGGATGTTGATGGGGTGACTGTGGATGATACTTATTTCAAGCAAATTGTAGGAAGCTTAATGTATTTAACAGCTACAAGGCCAGATATAATGTTCAGTGTGAGTCTCATTAGCAGGTATATGTCAAAACCAACAGAGTTACACTTACAAGTTGCTAAAAGAATATTAAGGTATTTAAAAGGTACTCCTAGCTATGGGATATTCTACAAGAAGGGAGGAAAAGAAGAACTGCTTGGATTCACAGATTCTGATTATGCAGGAGATGAGGATGATTCTAAAAGTACTTCTGGTTATGTTTTCTTGTTAAGTTCAGGGGCAGTGTCGTGGATGTCCAAAAAGCAACCAATCGTTACTCTTTCAAGCACCGAGGCAGAATTTGTTGCCGCTACTGCTAGTGCTTGTCAAGCAATGTGGATGAGAAGAGTTTTGAGAAATTTATCTTATGCACAAGATGGTAGCACTGTTATTATGTGTGATAATAGTTCAACAATTAAGCTTTCCAGAAACCCAGTAATGCATGGTCGAAGCAAGCATATTAGAGTGTGTTTTCATTTTTTAAGAGATCTTGTGAAAGATGGAGAAATTGAATTGGTGCACTGTGGAACTCAAGAGCAGATTGCAGATGTGATGACTGAAGCCTTAAAGTTGGAAGCTTTCGAGAAACTCAGAAAGAAGATGGGAATGCTAGATTTGACTGAAGTAAACTAACTACAGTAGTTAGTTTAAGGGAGAGAATGAAAAGGTTTTTTATCACAATTTGTTAGAGTATTTTTCAGTTTGAATAAATCCTAATATTTAGAAAGCACGTTACTTTTTAATTTCAGCCCCTGGACATGTCACTTACAGGTGCTATTTTTATGTATTCTGTTACCAGAGGGACATATTAAATATTACCCTCTCTGATTCAATAAAACATTAGTTTTAAGTGTAGTATATCTATTTTAACACTCCTTACAACGCAACAAAAGAACCTGAATACATGGATGTGATATGAACAATAGATGCATGTGTCAGTTACATAATATGTTGTGTAGTGTAGGGTTCTGGATGGTGTTAGATAATATATTTTGGAGATTGAGGTTCCAAATATATATAAAAAGTCTATGTATGAAGAATAAGATGTTTGATTTGTTAAATATGGGTTGGAAACACCTTTGGGTGCTTCGTTATATAATATAAAAATATTATTTCTAAAGCATTGCATTTGACTTTACACAAATTTGAGTTTTTAATATTTATTCATATATATATATATATATATATATTTATAGAATGATGTAATTATTTTTTTTATGGTTACTATATAAGCATCTTTATGAAAAAATAATACGTACTAAGTTTTTCATAAAATGATGTTACACTATCAAATATAATATTACAAATTTCATCTTGTAGGATTTAATATGCTCTTAATCTCAAAACTATTATTGACTTCTCAAATCATTATCAGGTGATATATATGTTCTCTTACTTCCTCCTCAATTACTTTGTTGTCCATCATACTCTCTGTGGTCACCATGGGATAAAATCGTCAACTTAGTCCCATGGTGAATGTCAAAATATTCTTGTAGAGTCGAATATGCTCTTAACCCTACAACTCTTACAGTCTCTATGTATCCATCGATCATTCTAACACAATGTTCAATCAGATACATGTAAAAAGACACACTTTGACATTCAAGCAAGTGTTGGGTCTCTATTGATGTAATAAACATTTCAAAACTATTAATGTTTTACCTACATGCCTTACTTGTAGTGCTTTTATTGGACTTTTACCTTTTGGAAGACTTAATTACGATCCAATGATAATCTAACCTTGTTTCATGTAGTAATTCATAGTCATTCTTATAATCTTATCTTTTTTTTCCTATTTGTTCAATTTAGGATTTCGGTTCTGATAATAACAATTGTTCTTGAGTCAATCGGTTAAGTATAATTCATTCGGTTGGTTAAAATATCCTTTTAAATTTAAATATACAAAATTTAAACAAAAATAAAAATAAATCTCTAAAATCTCGATTATTTTTATAAAAATACTTGTTTTTAAAAATCTATTATAATATGAAAACAAAACCCAAAATCAACTAAGTAGATTATTTAGAATTACATCACCCTAATTAAATTAATTAAAAATATAAAATATTTAAAAAACATTAATATAAATTTAATTGAAAATACATAAATATATAAGAAACATAAAATTTAATTATATAATTTTTTTTATTTTTCCTATGAACTACGTTAAATCAAATAAAATCACGACAAAATAAAATAATAAAATATTAAATTAAAAATATAGAAAAATGAAAAACTCAATCCAACATATCTTTTTAGTAAAAGAAAGTTACTTAAAAAATAATTAAACTTAGAAATTAAATAAATCTTTGATTGAAAGTAGTTAATGATTAGTGTTGTATGTTGGAGATTACATGAGGGAAGAAAAGAATTGTGAATGTTTGCTGAGACAATAATTATGCAACAAAAGAAGGCATCAGTTGCGCTTCTGAATTAGACTTTTAAATCAACATTCTTCTCTCCGAAATTCAAGGACCTCTCTTCTTTTGCTTAATCTTATTTCTTCAAACATATCAAAAACTTCTTTTCTAACCAACTTTTTCCACCAAAAAAAGTGCTCATACCTCATTCAATAATACTACTATCTTATCTTTCAACTCTTATTGTCCTTTCAAAACCATTATTTATGTTTCTATTTCTTTTTTATTCCTTTTTTTACTGTTAAGTATTATTTTATGCAACTCTATCTCCTATTAGTATTTCTATATTATTTTAATAATATATAGCTATATCTACATTACTGTTATAAATGCGAGAGCTTTTATAAATTATTTATATATTTGATAATATTAGTTTCTAGTATATTTTATTTTATTAGTATATTTTAAAATTTATAGGAAAAAATCTCTAAACTTTTATAATTTTCTATAAGTAAACTTTATATTTTAAAATTTTATAATTTGAATAAACTTTTTTTTTCTATAAGTAATTAGAAGAGTGAAAAGATAAAGACTAATTTGAAGAAAAGTTAAAATTATGTATTTTTAAGATTAGTTTATGTAAAAGCTAATTTGAATAATCTGTTTTTTTAACTTGTTATTAGTAAATTCTCCTTATAAAGAACGTATTTTGGTTTTTCTTTCCTCTTTATATCACTCTCCTATAAGTTAAGAAAATTTTCCAAATAGATAAAAGAATAATTTTGTATAAATTATTCATTGTTATTCACGTTATATTATTTGATTTAAATTATTGTTTTAGAAAAAGTGTCTCCTAAGATTAGAGCAACTTCTTTCAAAGCATTTGAGTGTCCCCTCTTCTATTTGTGACACTTGTATGCTTGATCGAAAATAATTGGTCTCTTAAATATGATTATTTAAATTAAAATGGTTTTGTAAAGATTGATTTGAATATGTCGAATCCTATTTTCACCGACTTAGGACTGGATGGTATAGATTTTTTCTTTTCACTTTTAATTGAAAATTTGAAAATATATAGAAAAAAAAAAGAACTACTCATCCAATTAAATAAAAATAAGTGTATAACAATTCCTTTGAAGACAGGTGTTATAGCAATTATCAAGAAACTTTTTAAAGTTTGATTGGATTCAGAAAAATAAAATGAAAAGGTAAAAAGTTAATGAGAAAGATTTTAGTTTGATTAAGGAAAAGAGAAGAAAATAATGAAAATTGTATTTTTGTTTTTTCACTTTCATTTAAATGTTTTTTTTTCGTTGTTCACTCTTTATCTTCACGGCAACGAAGAATTCCGTTAACCGTTTTTCATGCCAAACATTCTGGAGCTCATTCGCTGTTTTATATGATTGACGCGTATTGTTCGTTAAACCTCGATTTTCTCGAATTTTGGGAATTGTATTCCGTCAGAACTCAAATCCTAGTGTAATTCCTTTAATACTTCATTACAAATAGAAAGAAGTATTAAAAATTAAAAGGTGTGCAGTTGTTATCTTAATAAAAATTTATTGGAGTTGAAAATTTCTATAAGAATGAAAATTTTAATATTTGATAATTTCAACAAATATGACTAAGAAGAATTAAAAAATGTATGTAAAAATTAGTATATAAATAACATTATATACATTTAAATTCCATACACCATAAAATTATTATATAAAAATTAACCATGCATCTTTAATAATTTTAAATACACTCTTAATTTTTAATTAAAATTTATTTGAAATAGTAATTTTTGATAAATTTCACTTTTTATTTAATGTTTCTATCTTAATTTTGTATTTTAATAAATTTTAGCCAAATAAGATGTTAGCGTAATAAATGTTTTAACACTGAAATTTATTAAAAAATCATTATCTTAGTTGATCTCGTTTTTTTTAAGTCTATTTCTCGAGTCTTATTGTATTTAATAGATGTTTTATCTAATAATAAAATATGCTTTCATCTCGCTTTTTTTTAAGTCTATTTCTCGAGTCTTATTGTATTTAATAGATGTTTTATCCAATAATAAAGTATGCTTTCACAGGTCTTTTGTTGTTTATTATTAAAAAAATTCATATTTAATGTCAATTTTGTTTTGAATTTTTTTTAAAAAATATTTACAAATTTTGTTATGAAAAAAAAAAATTTACAATAAATTATTTTCATTTTTTTTAAAATATTTTGTATAAAATATTTTTCACAACAAATTTTGTAATAAATACTTACGAATTTTATAATTTTGTAAAAATAATTACATGCTAATTAAAATTTTTTAAAAAAATAATAGAAAAAAACTTTTTTACAAATTTTTTAATAAATGTGTAAAAAAAATATCATGTAATATAAAATTTTTTAGTAGTGATTAAATATTACTTTTATGATTATAAAAGTTAATAAAATTAGCATAAATGGTTTTAATGAGTGGATGTAGTGTAAAATGATTCACTTAACATTATGGTAAACCGATATTTGAATTTTCACTAAAAGAGTACTCATATACAGAGTTGTTTTGTTTCTTGAAAAGGATTGTCTTCAAAAGACTGGAACTATCGTTTCACTGTCATTCTTCTATAATTAATCTTAGTATTTCAAAATGAAAGTTATAAAAAAAAGTAAAATAAATTATATAGTTATTTTTAATTTATGCTGGTTTAAATAAACTAAAATGATTTTTTTTCTAACAATAATTTTTGGGTAGATGCATACTGACAACTCTATATATAATATGGCTTTTTTCTGCAATTTATAGTAATTACCCAACGTGTAAGCTATTATTTTATTTTGTAAAAGCTAGCATCAAATTACTCACTATTTTGAATTCAATATTAGTTAATTTAATCATATACCTAAGTCTTTTTTCTTTCTCATGAAATGACTGAAATTGTTCATTTCAAAGTAAATCAGAGAGTCCAAATTCAATATATTATATTAATTTCTTGAAAATATGGACAGAAAGTATAAATGTAACATATACTCCACTACTACTATTACTATTATTATTTAATTATTATTATTATCATTATTATCTTTATCACCATTTTACTTCTTCTTCTTCTTCTTCTTATTATTATTATTATTATTATTATTATTATTATTATTATTATTATTATTATTATTATTATTATTATTATTATTATTATTATTATTATTATTATTATTGTTATTGTATTGTATGTCCCATCGGTCAATCGGCCAAAGTCAATCTTCAGGCCCATCGACCAAGGTTGGAAAAACTCGTGCATAAAAGACTATCGGTCGAACGGCCTGGTAAATAAATTGTGTAGGACCATCGGTCAATCGGTTCTACAAACAAACCACATAGCATCGTTAAAAGAATATCGGTCGAACGGCCTGGTGAACAAACTGTAGGACCATCGGTCAAACGGTCAAATAAATAAGTCAAAAGTCAACCACGTTCAGGCCCATCGGTCCATCGGTAACACCTAAATGAGTTACTCTGATCCCTAAGGGCACATCGGTCGATCGGACAAGCACGAGCAGCACCTAAACATAACAAAGGACAATCAGTAAATCAACCATCGGTTGACCAATCTCTTTAGACTCGCGTAGTCCTTTACATGCGTTCGTCGGTCGATCAGCCATACACGAATCGTTCACGTTAAAAACAAGGCACAACTAATCCAGTCAAGCGGCCATCGGTCGCACGGTCGAACAACCAGTCAATCGGGTTAATTAACGTTAAACGAGTCAGTAATCGTGATTAAAGGATCATTGGACCGTAATTAAGGAACCCTAATCACAGGCTCACACCGAAAACTATAAATAGGGCCCAAAGGTAGGTTGGTGAGGATCTTAAATTCGCATTTATTATGGCAGTCACACTGATATCCCGATCGGTCCTTTACTGACTTAAACATCGAAACCCTTTAGACAGGTACCCCGATCGTGGTCCCAACCGATCAAGCTAAGGAGTGGATTTTCCTGGAGAAGTTACAGTAGCAGAGAAGAGTGGAGTAAGCGTGAAGAGGTTCTTTAGTAGACTCTTGGTCCCTACACCCAAAACAATTATTATTATTATTATTATTATTATTATTATTATTATTATGTGTATTACATGCAAATATTCTCAACATTGTGATCATATTAATGTATTTAAAAACATTATTTTTAAAACTTGAAGCATATAACTAATACATGAATCGATGACAAATAATTGTTAATCAACAATCTCCAAATAGATGTGTATATAATTTCAATATTACATTCACAAAAGGATGGTTTTAAACGGGTAATCCGACCTGGCTTGACCCACCACGGGTTGATGATTTAGTGAGCCAACCTAACCTGACTCACTTTTTAGTGAGCCAAAAAAATTTGAACCCGGTCCGACCCACCACGGGTTGGCGGGTTAAACGGGTTGGCTCATGGATTCACTTAATTAAAAAAATACAATTTTTATTTTATTTTAAGTCAAAACTAAATTATAATTCTAATTAAAATCTAAATAAATTTTAATACAATCCAAAATAATAAAAAAATACAAATTATTTATGTGTTGGTTAAAAAAAAACCTAACATGACTCAAATGTAAAGCCCAACTTAATAAAAAATACTTGCGTAACCCTTTTATCTACGAGTTGGTGAGCCAACTCGGCTCACCACGGATTCAATCGGGATGAGCCGGGTTCTAAATGAGTCGGGTCAAAAATCAACCCGTATTAAGATTTGTAAAAAAATTTCAACCCAACCCGATCCGAACCCGTGATGAGCCAGGTTGGCTTGCGGGTTCCAATCCATTTTGATAACTTTATTCATAATCATCCCACTTAATTGAGTAATTTTTTCTATTGAAGTGAAAATAGATCAAATCGTTTCGATAAAGACTTATATGAATCAGAAGCAAAGCTAGAATAAGAAATAAGAATAGAAGAAGAAACTTAGATCAAGGTTTTTATTAAAACTTCTGTAGCTAAAAAGATATTGATGTCATATATCCATTTAGATAAACATTTCTAGCTATCAAAATATTTTAACCATCCTTTTAAATGTTAATTTACACAAAAATTACAATATAAAGTTAGCGTTTAATAATATAAACTTTTAACATACTGAAAGATAAATTGATGTTAATTAAATAGGTCTTTATAACATGTTAAATTAAGCCTTAAAATGTGATTATACAATGTAAACCGATAATATTTTGTTTCTTGTAAAGTTTAATATACATACTTTTATACTTATTGTACGTTAAATTACCACAAAAAAAATAATAAATAAAACATACTTGTAAGCTGGACCAATTTTTTATGTACGTCATCCTTTAAAAAACATTTAACAATTAGTAAACAAATCTATCTATAGTCATTTTTTATATAATGTATATATCTCATAAAAATAGAAAAATTTCACGTAAATTTAATTTTATCTTAAAAATAAAAAATGTAATTTTAAAAAGTCAGACTTAGCTTTTTCCATCCAATCAATTAGACCTTTTCAATATTCTATTCTATATCCTTTTGGGGTCACCACAATATTCTTTCCTTTACCCTTTGGAGATTCATATACACTATTTTTACTCTTAAAATCAGTAAAACAAAACATGTATCAACAATATCATATATCATCGTTTTTATCTTTTCCTGCAAACACAATCTTCGCAATTTCAATGTTCTATCTTTTATTCCATTTCTGAATTTGATTTCAATTACTTCAAAAAGAAACACTTAAAAAATAATGTTACATATACGTATACACCACATTTTAACCTTTTAGCTTCAATTTAAAATATAATGGATGTGGATAACAACTTCACAGAATTGTTTATTCATTGAAAAGTAACAAAGAGTATATAATATATTGGAAATTTAGAGAGAGATTAATTACTGGATTAATTAAAAAAGAAAAAGTCAAGAAGGATTGGGAGTACATAAAAAAATAGAAAATGGAAAAGAAGACCTAAACGGTGACGTGTGCCTCACTGTGCCTTCTCCATTCCTTCATTCTTCGTTCTATGCAGTGCAATGCAAAGTCTTCGCTATAAACCAAGTCAATCGGATCATAAACCATCCATATTTGAAATCCGAATAACTATTTATCATCACAGTAACAACGACAACCTTAATTAACAACAACACTTGTGCGTGTTTCTTTTCTGCCACGCAAATTACAACCCTTGGATTTTCCAGCTGTGACTGAAATAAAATTTGAAAAAGAAACAAACAATTTTCTTTTACTTTAATCACAGAATATATCCTTACCTTGCCCTAATTAGCCACATGAGCATCCAATCAAATTTAGTCACCTTCACTGTCCCTATCACCCGAACAAGAAAAAGATATATTACTCTCCTAAGCTTTGGGCTCTCTCCTTAGATTTATACTACAAAACAAATCTTTGTGTACACAGTAAGCAAACCCTACAACGTTCTGGCCCACCACAACGCTCTCCCTCACACATTCACATTCAAATCGATATCTTTTCTTCCACCCTCCCACACATATATATATATATATCCTCATCTTTTCCAAATCCTCTTCATTCTCATTTTTTTTTTCATACGTTTTGTTATGTGGGTATTCTTTTGTTTCCATTTATCATGAGCAACATCCCAAGATCTCTCACCGACTCTTCTCTCACCCTCTTCAACCTCGCCATCTCCTCTTCTGATCCCTGGCCTTTTTCACTCGTTTTCTTATAACCCTCATCAAGTTTTACCTAAAGATTCAATCTTTTCTGGTTTTGGTTTTGGTTTTGGTCTTTGGTTTTAGCTTCGTTCTTTTCTTTCTCTCTCCTATGGGGATCCTCAGCGATCATCATAGCTCTCTAAAACAGCATCACCACCATCATTACCACATGAGCTTTCACTTGCACATTCCACACCTCCACTTCCACCACCACCACCAAGAGAAGAAGGACCTGAAGGACGTTCCAAAAGGGTGTTTCGCGGTGCTGGTGGGGCAAGGGGAGGAGCAACAGAGGTTTGTGATCCCTGTCATGTACATGAACCACCCACTGTTCATGAAGTTGCTCAAGGAAGCTGAAGACGAATACGGGTTCGACCAGAAAGGCCCCATCACCATCCCGTGCCACGTCGAGCACTTCCGCACCGTCCAAGGCATCATCGACAGAGAGACATGCCTCCACCACCACCACCACCACCACCATGCTTGGTGCTTCAAAGTTTGATTCTGTCGATTCATTACTCTACCAACATTAATTAAAACCATGTACATGTCTTGTTTATTTTTGCTTTTGTTATTGTTTTCTGATTCCCCGCAACACCAGAATGTGGTGTTGGTTTAATGATGTGACAACGACGAACAATTTGGATCTCAATTTGCATGATTTTTTGTTTTTGGTGCATTTCTTTAATCGGTGGAAAATTAAATGACAATCATATATATACATATATATGATGTGATCGATGAGTGTATTTCATTCTCTCTATTTGTTCTCTCGATCTAACTTGTAATGTGAACGAAGTAAATTGAAGCAGATAGATATACATATAGATATAGATACCCTTCATCATCATTTTTTTTCATTAAAAAACAATAGAGAAAAGAAAGCACATAGCTGTTCATTTGTTGGACGTGGGAAGCGTGAAAGAAACGGTTGGAATAAGGAACAAAGATGAGTTTGCGTAGACTTTTTCTTTTTTCATATTCCTTCTTTAACTCTTTTTATTAACTTAGAAAATCTGAGATCTGGTTTATTTATCTCATAATTGTGGCTGAAATGAGAGGGTCCCATGAACAAAATTTAAGGTCTTGCTTTTTAAGATATAATAATAATTGAGGTCTCTTTTTTCTGTCTAGTAATCGAGTATATTGTGGGGTTTTTATATGTATGGTTTGTGATTAGGAATTGCAAACTAAGTTTGGTGAGCGGTTTTAGTTTAAAGAGATTTGGCGTGCACACTTGCCATTATTGATCAGAAAATTGAAGTAGAACAAGGATTTTGGTAGCACTGTATAAGATAGTTTTGTCAGAGAACATTGGTGTTGTGCCATCACAAAGCAAATTCTGTTCTTAAGCTGTCAAACAAATCCAACGGGGATTAATTGGGGTCAATAATCACAATGATCATGTTTATTTTCCTATGAATGAGGGCGATCTTGACTTTGAACAATTGATTTCATTATTTTTGTTTTTTAAAATGCTAATCGCGTTTTGAGGTTGTGGGTTTTCACCAATTGCTTTCAAAAGTCTTCACACTTGGTTGGCTAATTTTTTAAATTAAATGTCTTTATTTCCAAGAGCATAAGCCAGCCAGATTTTCTTTTCGTGGAAAATTTCTCCACCTTTTGTCTCGTTCATACTTGCAAATAAAAGGTTTACACTTGTTACATTCTTTAATCGGTTCGGATTAAGTTACTTATATACTTGTCATCAATTTTGTTTTTCCAAATGTTCATACATGGACAATTAACTCACGCGTTAAATATGTGTTGCAAAATTTTACATAAGCATCCCTCTGTCATTCTTGAGTTGGAGAATTTGATGACAAAGATATGTATGGAATAAAGGAATATTTGATCAAAGTTGCGTCTTTCTAAACAAAAGGAGCGTTTAAAATATAGATTAGGTTTCTCTGATATACACAAAATAATTGGAATTTGATAATAAATTCAGCAGTTAAAATTTTGTATTTTGTCTTCTGAAGCGCAGACTTTGGATTAGTCACGTCGTTAAAATACAGAACTATGTCAAGTACGTGAGGTCATACATCATTCGAAACTCTTAATAAAAATTAAAATTTTTGCGATTTCATAATTTCCCTGTATTTGTATTTTATTATAACATCAACCAACCCGGGTATCATAAATGTTTATAATACTCTCTATCTTGAAAAATCACAAATCGTAATTTTATTTTAATGGTATTTTTTTTATAAATTATGAAAAAAAAATATATATTATTTTCATTTATGATTGGCACCATATAAACCTACCCAAATTAGTTGCTGTCTGGCATGTCTCGTGAACATTTATTCAAGCAGTCTGCGTCCATCTTTGTTGGCCAATTCCAATCTGGGTTAGTTCCTTACTGCAATTAACAGCTTTTTACTTGTTCAGACGGTAATCCATGGGAAAACCAACTTTCTCCCTCATCAACTTGCCATCTTCTGCATCCTATTTTTTATTATTATTTTTTATATTCTTCTTTCTCAATCAATTATGACGTAACATCAATAGTTATCACAAACCAGACCCGGTCACAGTTGCAATCCGGATATACTTTAGTTGGGTAGGCGTTAACTTCCAATTCGTCTCTATCTTTACGGGGTTCCCAAATTCTAACTCATTTTTTGTTTTTATGTTCATATTCTTTGTTCCTCACCTTATCTAATAAACAAATCCCAAAAATCTAATAGCTGCTGCACAAGTATTAAATAAACATTACATCGTTTAAAACGAGGATATGTGGACCAAATACACTATTTCACAAGACATGGAAGAAATTGACCCAAGTTCACCGTCGTATTTCTCTACCTCAATCTTCAAAAACAAAGTGCACTACCATACGAGGAAGTTCATCCAAATAGATGCGTCTTTAATATTCACACGAAATCTTACAAGAAAGCAAGTGTGGCCTTTTGGCTCACAAGTAAAATAGGAGATTTTTGCTTTGCACCGCAAATCACATGAGAAACTAAACAATGTTAGCTCTGTTTTTTCCATTATCCACTCCCCAAAACCCCCCCAAAAAATTGCTTAGACCCTCGTACCATTTTCCTTTCAATTCAAATTATAGAAAGAAAAAAGACACAAACTAATTTCAACAAATATTATCATAATGATAATAATAATAATATAATAACAATAATAATAATAATCGAATCTCCCTTTTGGTTATACTAGCTGTCGGTGTCTCGTATTTGAACTACGCATTGTCACACCATGCAAAAACTTTGTATATCCGACCAAGCTGAGTTTTCCATCAGATTTTCTGATCCAATCACCCATTAAAGAATAAGCTGAAGGACCCAAATTCATCTCCTGAAAACATTATCAAAAGGTCAGTGGGTTATTAAACAGCTTAAAAGACAGAAATAACACAAGAATTTACAAACCTGGGCCAACTCCTCAACAGAAATCACTCGGTTTCCTGTCTCCTCAAAATATTCAAAAGCCGTGGTGGCAATTCTATCCCATTCTGGATGAACTTCCAGCTGGTATACACTGATAGCAGCAGCGCAAAACTCTTCGAAATCCATTTTTTTATAGGAGAGTGCCTCCATCTTGTTTCAAGAAATAAGCATTTCAGATTTTTCATTGAACGCAAATAAAGCAGTGCACTTTCGTGATAAATAAAACAGATATTATTATGAATAATGGTGGCACTGATTAGACGATACGCTTGATTTTGCGCTTGATTTTGCTATGTAAAAGTTATTCAATTATACATTCCTTCCTGCCCCTATTTTCTTTAATGAGCAAGACATTCTGGTACACGATAGATTAGGATCAAAGCGGCTACTAAAATGTCACCAGATTTAAAGAATACTCACCAGATTTAAAATGTCAGGGGCCCTTGATTCCTTCATGGCATCAGTTGCATTTTTCATGAGAGCCTGTATTTTTTTTATACTTCAGTTTAGATATTTTGAAACAACAGCAAACAAAACCAACAACAGAATTTAAACTATAAAAGACTAACCTAAGGCTGATTCATTTAATGTAGCAAACACTAGAGTGTGACATATTTACATTACATACGGTTCACAGATAATAGCATCGTATATCATCCATTATTTAACGTGCTAACATACCTTAAAGTAAAAAAAAGAAAAAGGGAATAAAAGTGCAAAAAACCATGAACTTACAACTCTAAAATTCTCGAGCGAAACGCAGCCATCTTTAGGCTCCAAGAGGTTAAACTGTGCTCTAAGGTAGAATAGCTCATCTTCCGTCAATGCTCTCGCGAGGGCCTGTATTAATATAAGTAGAAGTAAAACAGACAACATTACTCTTGTCCTATTGGCCCCTACCCGCACCAAAGGAGGGGAGGATATAATATTCATTTGTTTTAATGGCAGCATAACAGGTGACTACCTTCAATGCTGCACGTCTCAAAGGTGAGGCACGCACATATGCCTTTACTAACTTGTAAATCGAGATATCCAAAGGAATGGGATTCTTTTCATTTCTCAACCATGGGTGAGCTGCAAAATATATAGGAAACTCTCTAGTAGCAAGAATCATAGAACAACAATAAGGAATTTCAACATTTAGGAACATCTTATTTAGTAAAGCAAGGTCTGGCAAAAAAATTCAAATGAAACATACCTAAAGCTTGAGCAGCAGTCATCCTTTTTCTGTGGTCTTTGTTCAGAAGTCTCTTCACAAAGTCTTTAGCTTCTGGTGATATAGATGGCCAAGGTGAATCATCAAAGTTAGGATTCGCTCGTAGCACAGACCGGAAAATTCCTGATTCAGTGCGCGCCCAAAATGGTCTACTTCCACATAACAATATGTACGATATAACCCCAATACTCCACAAGTCTCCTTCAACACTGTAAGATCTATGGAGCACTTCAGGTGCAACATAGTAAGCACTGCCAACAATATCGTTGAGGCGTTGTTCTGCATATTTATTAAAAGTCAGTGCAGGTAGTGAAAAAATCGATGAGGATTCTACTCTGATTCTAAGCCAATATGATAACTATTTAATTTGAACACTGGAGGTAATCTTAAACCAAGAATTAAAGCATGTTCTGAGATTCATCTAAACCAGGAAATTAGTGAAAAACATTATGCAAACAAACTTGTACAATTATTACAGAGTTTGAACAAGGAAATTTCTATCCACAGGTTAGAAAGAATCAATATATTCTTAATATGTTTCCATGATTAATCTATTCGCCTTGTCTCTTTGCCAAACTAGAATCACTAAAATCTGCAAGAATATAAAATGGAAGGGAGAAAATAATAATGATTTTAAATGGAGTTAAGAATGTGGTCGTTAAGAGAACAAATGGGAAGGTAGAAAAATTGACTGAATATGGGACCATAATAAATATTGGGAGTGAAAATTGACAATGCAATTTGAGATGATATAAGTTTAAAGACATCCCACATTTTCATTCTTCTGTTTTTAAAGACATCTTTTCATTCCTGCAAAGCTCTGATATCTATGCTACACATACTCAATGCCCAGGTGAGAGCAGTATATCATAGGTTTTTTAAGGGCATGCACGAAGTAGGAGCTCCCAAAGCAGCAGAGTAAATGAAATTATGAAAGACTGTATCCAATTACGTATTCAAAGTAGAGATTTGTTTAATAGCTGCCTTTCTTCAACAACGATCAAAAAATTTGATCATCCCAATGTGTATAACAAGATATTGCTTACTAACAAATTCAGTGATAAAAATATTAAGTTCCATGCTCTCCATTTAAATGAGAGGTTAAGGAGAAGAGTTCAACCTATGCAGCCACATAATATTACAAAAATCAGAAGTCCTAAAGCCCTATACACATGTACATGTACATGCTAACATATACAAGCTTACCACACGAAGAAATGGCCTTTTGTGGAAAACAAATCCAATTAAAGACCTCATAGGAACAGAAATGCTGATGATATATAAGATCCTCCTTTTTCAACACTACTAATACCTATGATTTCCTCAATAAAACTTACATAGAGAGAAAGCTATATATTGTACAAAATGTCTACATCAAGAAAATGCCATTTAAAATCATCACTCTCAAGGAACTACAATTGTATTGAGCACGTAAAATGTTACTAAAAAAATATCAGTTCTGAGTTCTTGATTACAAGTGCTGAAACTTAGTTTTAGATGTCTATTCCAAATCAATGACTAATGGATTTTGGTATTGTAAAATCTCACTAATCCTTCATTGTAGTGTCAATATATCACAAGTGCTATATACAAAATCCATTAATTTGACCGTGCCAGCTATATACAAAAACAAGATTGAGAGAGCAATTGAGCAACTTGAATAGTACTTGAGACTGACTATAGTAGGTTGATTTAGTCATGTTACCTGGCCTGACAAAATCAGATAGCCCAAAATCAATAACTTTCATCACAGCATCCTCGTCTTTTGAGACAAATAGAAAATTCTGCAAAGCAAAAAAAATTTAGAGAGGTGGCTATGAAAACATAAAATAGCTATTGAAAGCACAATCAAAGAACTACGAGTAGTTCAAGCTTCACAATGCCATACCTCTGGTTTTAGATCACGGTGAACAACTCCCTGAAGATGACAAAATGCAACTACATCTAGAATTTGTACAAGAATAGCTTTGGCATCATCCTCTGGATATCTCCCACCTCTTTAACAAATAATTAATATAAAAACAATCCAATTATAATCATGTTTTTCAAAACCAAAATGCTGTAAGGAAAGTTTGGACAGAAAAAAAAAAATCAACAGATGGTAAAAATGACAAACAGCCTTTCAATTTTACCTATCTAGAATTCTGTCAAGTAATTCTCCACCCTCACACAACCTGACAACAACAACAGAAAAAAAAAAAAAAAAAAAACAATATTATAAAAAAAAAAAAACACACACACACACACACACACACACACACACACACATATATATATATATATATATATATATATATATA
>Ga0214543_1006404_pt1 | contig 20937 bp, 13 predicted proteins | sample CNSS2metaG_FD_160094 | JGI IMG/M metagenome (GOLD analysis project Ga0214543, IMG submission 160094) | Root nodule microbial communities from cowpea collected in UCLA plant growth center, Los Angeles, California, USA - CNSS2 | ecosystem: Host-associated > Plants > Roots > Nodule | place: USA...
TTGACCGGATGGAAAGTGATGGGGATGGGTAGAGGTAACGGGTGTCTGTTGGGTGGTGGTGAAGGTGTGGGGGGTGGGATTGTATTCACTTTCTTCCTCTGTAGGCTGGAAGGCCGGAGACTTCACAGCTTCAGAGGTTTCTTTGGCTTTTCCCTTCAGGTTGGCGTCTGCCTCGATCCTTCCTCAGCACTGCGCTTCTTCAGGTCTGCGAGTTCTTGTTGCATCTTTGCCTGGCCGTCTAGGATGGCGGCCAAGTCAGGGGTGATGCTGGGAGGTCCAGAGGGACCAGCGTCCGCTTGCTTGTTAGCTCCAGCTTTGCTGCGGGCGGAAACCATCTTCAGAGAAAAACGGGTACTAAAGGTGTTCGTCTCGGGCCCCACGGTGGGCGCCAATTGTTCCTGCAGAGAAAAAATAAGATAGGTTAGGCACAAGCGTCACCTTACCATGTAGTCCGTTATCTCTTCAGTTGGCCTCTTCCCGGTCGATACATATCAACTTGAACCCAGGAGGGGTTACCTGCAGAAGAATCTCCAAAGCTCAAGTAAGTCAAAGCTCTCAGAGAGTCAAATCAGTGTAATGAATGCGTCCCTTTAAATGATGGGGTCCACGTGTATTTATAGAACATTAATGACGTTTTGACCATTTCATGGACTGGGTCTTGACCTGGGCTCTAGTTTGGGCCATGAGTGGGCCTGGGCCCCAACCCAGGCCCTTGAGACCTATTGAATGCGGGGGCTTCGATTTTCTCTTAAGTTTATCGGAGTTAAGTTTATTGGAGTAGTCGGCTTGGGCTTTAACCTTACCAGATGTGCTCGAGTAGTCGGTCTAGACCGACTACTTGCCCAGATGGCTTATGTTGGTGATATGAAGTGCTAACTCGGCCTAGCCTGGGTACTTGGCGGTCTCGATATGCACACTGTTTACTTGGTCGAGTTTGGCTAGGTACGGTACACCAGTCCCCCAGCCTTGTCCGATATGGGTTGTCGGTCAAGGATGATATGTGTTGATAAGCTAGCAGAACCGGCTAGGTGTGATACAGTTTTCCTTTCTGAGTATTCGTTTAACTCTCTTTATATTTTTCATTCTATTTACTATTTTATTATTTCATTACAATTTTTTTAATTATGACAAGAAACTATGACTAAAATAATAATTAGTTCATAAAATAAAATTGTTTATTTTTGCATATCATGCTTCGGAGGCATGTTAATGGATGAGAAACCATGATTTGGACTTTAAAACTTATAAATGGAGAATCTTTCTTTTCGATCATGTTTTTTCTAAAAGATAATTTTGACAAAATGAGCCTATGGAACACATTGTTTTGAATCTTGCAATTTGAAGTCAAATCCATAAGGCACATGTGGAATATGCTATATTGAATCCTACACTTTTGAAGCCAAATTCACATGTTGTGAAAAAATCCACTAGACACATGTGGAACACGTTGTTTTTGTCTAACTAACTCCCTTTAGACCTGTTTATGCAAACAATGCACAAACCCAAATGTATGATCCGAAACAAGATAATGTATGATGAAAATTAGTCCAATAATGCACAAATGAATAAAAATGACCTAAACTAATGCATGAATACACATATATTTTATATGCTCATCACTAGGATTTGTATCATTGTACTTATTTTGGAAAATAAAAGCATCTGATTGTAGAGGCCATGTTGCAAAACAATGCATTATTTTTCTGCCACTATTTTTTGCATCACTTGTTGGTATTTCTAGAGTTGATAACTATTGGCACTAGTAGTAGGATGTGTTTGCCGAAGGCACCATTCAAGAAATCAAATGCAAACCTTGCTTGCCTACGTTGCTTTCAGAGAATATATTCCTGAACCTCTCGCTACAATGGTTGTTGTTTTGGTACATCCGTTTGGTAATGAGGTATAATTTACTTAAGAAAATTACTTATATTCTTTAATCATTGAATGCACATGATACTCAAAGTGGCGTACTATATCCAAATCATGTAGGTGTCTCCAAATGATGTAGGACAATCAACTGGTGGAAGCAAAAAAAAAAAATTAAGATTAGGTTTAAATGTAGTATTGTATTACGGTTTGTCAATGTCTTTTAATGTTGTCTATTTTATGTTTGAATATTTCAAATCTTGGGCACTTTGAAATTGTTGAACAATCAATGAAATCTCTTCTTTCAATTTTTATTCGTACATTGACATATATTTTTTTTAAAGTTTTATAATTTTTTAATAATTTAAATTTTATTGTTAAAGAAAAAAATATATTGAACTATGAAATTATAAATATAGCTTGAAAAAATTAAATAAGAAGTGAGTGATATATAAAAATAAATTTCATAAATTACACAATTTTTTGTAGTGAGAGATAACACTAAAATTAGAAGGAATGAACGAAAAATTAAATAAATTATAAAAAAAAAACAATGCAATTGCATCAATAAACAACCTTGTAGGCAACACTTATGTTTCCATAAGAGCATTGATAGACAGCGCTTTGAAAGCGTCGTCTTTTTGAAAAGATCATAGACAACACTTGTTTAGTCAACTTGTTACATGAGAGCAGATGTTGATGTAGGTGAACATGTGGATGCATAAAGACGAAGTAGAGATCACTATGAGACTGTTTACTAGTTTTCTTATGGATTTTCTTTTGTAACACTTTTATGGATGGTTGATTTTGTAATAATTAAACACTATAGTTTTATTTATTAATAACACGATATGTTATGTTAGTGTAAATATTTATATTTATTTAAATTAATTAAATTAATATTTATATTTATTTAAATTAATTTATGCTAATTTACATCAATTTGTATATTTTTGTGATAGCAAACCGGAATCGAAGATTAGATTATTTTAAATCTAAAAATCTATATTTAAATATGACAAATAACTTCATTTTTCTCATTTTCTATATAAATTACCTCAAACTCATTTTTATCATTTATACGAAGATTAGATTATTTTAAATCTAAAATTTTATATTTAAATATGCCAAATCTCTTCATTTTTCTTATTTTTTATATAAATTACCTCAAACTCATTTTTATTATTCAGTAAATCTTCTCTTGGTCATCTTAGTCAACCTAATAGAGTATTTGATTTCATGTTTGTGCATAATTTTATTTATGCAGTTAATTTGAGAACATATATTTTTAAGTAACCTATACCATCTCAACTTTGTGGCTTAAACCCAGATAATACTGTGTCAGTTATCGGCATGGTCTTGGATAATCGAGGTACACTGACCATTTAAAAAGGACGTGAAAGAAGACTAACAATGTAAAAGTCTCCCATGTTTGTTGCATTTGCCACATACGGAAAATGAAAACTATATATAGCTGAACAAATTTGACCTGCTAACCACTAAATATATATATATATATATAATATACGAAACTACTCCTTTGGTTTCTTCCTATTATAGAATTACAATTGAAATTGCCCGGAACGACAATGGTTCACATGAACGTATCCAGAAAGAGATTGTGTGCCTTTTCCAGATACATTCCTGAGAATTCATCCACACTTTCATAGAGTACCTTATAAAGCCTATAAATTTGCCATTGCCTCTTGTACCAGAACAACGTAGTAAGAGAAGCTGAATAATTTCTTTTCAACTTGTGAAATCAATATACCCATCAAACAACAAACATGTCTGACGGCAATTCTAGGTATATTTTTGTACGTGTTTGACTGCATCATGTGTGCATCTTTCTGTTCCTATCTCATATCTTAATATTCCTTTTAATCACGTAGAGATGCATTGAAATCAAGGTAAAAGCAATACTTTGAGGTATAGTTTAGAGTTTGATTTGATTTTACAATTGTTGAATATTGATCTGAACATAGATCACGGAGAAAAAGTAGTTCGAGCTCAAGAAAAGAAAAGAGCAACTCACGGAGACATGAGAGTCCATCTCCCGATAGGTATAGGTATAGGCGCTCACAAGAGAGAAGACACAGTCCATCGCCACGCAGAAAAAGCACTGAACGGCCATCGCAGAGTAGGCGCAGTTCATCACAAAATAGAAGTGGAAGAAGACACAGCCAAGAAGGGTATTATTTCAATTTCCTCAATTTCTTTCTTCTCTCGTCAACATCTCAATCTTTCCGCTTATGTTCAGTATCTACTTGAACTGTCGTAATCAACAGCTTCTTATTGCTAATTAAGGGCATAAATTTAAAAAGAAAAACATCATAAATTTAACTAGTGGCCAGAGCTACACGAATAATTACTTCACATTTTGCAAGTATAACTTTTAAGATAAAAATTGCAATTCTTTTATATAATTTTTTTAATAAAAATTATAAATTTTCTCATACAACTTCGTTATTAAAAAACGAGTGAAAAGATGTGCGTGTCTTCACTTTTTGTATGACAATAAAATTAATAAAATTATTATTATTTTTATTATTTTAATTATACAATTAAGTATTAGTGATTTTTATAATTTTATTGTAAGTAGGTTTTATTTATCATGAAGGTGATTTTTTAACTGAAAGATGGTTAAGTTTAAAAAAATAGTTAAGTAAAAAAACAATTAAATTGAAATAAATGTTACGTAGACCAACTAGTAGGAAGAGTGACTTGCGATGAAGCTCAAAAGATGAATTGTTTGGTTTCTACTCACTCTGACTAGGATAATATAAGTAATTATGCCATTCCCAAAAAGTGAAAAGAATCTAATTAGTGGTGGACCATTATTTTACTAAAAATACAACTTTCACATGTCTTTATTTTTCTTTAGTCTTGTCTATGATTATATACTTTTTTACTTTATTTGAATTCCAAATTGTATTAAGTATGTTTTGGGGTCAAGTTAAGAAAGTTTGAAATTCATAATTAAGAAAGTATTTAAAAAATAAAATTAAAAAAATAAATGTGAATTTTAAAAGAAAAAAATCTTTTTAGATTTGTTGCAAGTATCACATCGACTAGAGATGAGACAATTTCATAATATATAAGTAGGGTGTAAATTTTATTTTATAGATCAGTGTTTTGAGATTGAATTAGACTTAAAAACTCACTTTTTTAACAATATATAAGTATAAACTATAAAATATGTTACTATAAAAACAAAGTTACACATCTCATCATATATAATTATTCACTTCTATTTTCTTTACCTTTTTTTCTCCTTTATATTTAAAACAGTAATAAATACTCACATAAGATCCAACCAGATTCCACAAGAAGCTTTGTTAGTTTTTACTTATGATATTTGGACCGGTTTGTTGAGTTGTAGCGGTATTATATTCAAGTTTTAGTTATGACACGTATACGAAATTAAAATAACAACAATGAATATTACTTATATAATTTGTTAATAATTAATTTGTTACTTATTAAAATGTGTTGGGAATAGTCCAAGTGTGAGTCAAACTCCCACATTGGATAGAAAAGACAAAGTTAAACACTATATAAGAATAAAGGCCCATAACAATATTGCCTTAAGGTTTTGGTGTAAAAGTGGTGTCTAAGGTCTTATATGTGTAAGACTAATGTCATATAACTATATAGAACCACAATCTCCCAATATCTATAACTATAACCATAACCAAAGGGGTCTTAAGGTTTTGGTGTAAAAATGGTATCTAAGGTCTTATATGTGTAAGACTAATGTCATATAACCATATAGAACCACAATCTCTCAATGACTATAATCATAACCATATATGAAAAAATACATAACCCAACAAAATGTTATCGGTAAACTTAGATATTATTGTTATTTTACAAAATTATTAATCGATTCAGTTGTTAAATTCATTTTTTTACAAGTTTGTTGGTATACAAATTTATCGATTATTTTACGAATGTGTACAACTGTTCTCTGTGCAGAGGAATTAGGTCTTATCGTGCCGCCGTGGACCGCTGCATAGAGACTACTAGTGTTAGCGTTAGTGATACAATAAACAAGGAAAGAACAAAGACAGCATCACGAAGGTCAGGGTATATTGAATTTTCAACTTTATTTTTTGTTGTTCTTGATAAAAATTTTCTCAGTCTCACACTGCATGATCTGTTCCCTTATAATTCACGCATCGTGTGATTTTAGAGTAACATTTTATGCATGGTTTTCCAATCAAGCTTCTATGAAATGTGCCGTTAGTTATGATTTATTAATCATTGAATAGTAGTCAAGTTTAGATAAAATAAATAAATAATTATTATAATGATTAAATTAAATTAATAATCAATTTTTTTAGCTATTTGGTATTATTGAACACGTACTAAAAACGTTAGCTAAGTTCACTAGTTTCTCCATATATATTGATCAATTTCTAAGATTTTGATTTTATTTTAAAAATGTTGAATATTGATCTCAACAGTCCAAGTAGATCGAGGAGTCAAAGTAGTACACGCTCGAGAAGAAGAGTGAGCAAATCACCAGGTAAAACTCCATCTTCTAGTGACAAAGCACAAGATTATTATAGGAGCAGGCGTTCACAAGAGAGAAGAACTAGTCCATGCCAACGCAGAAAAAGCACAGAAAGTGGAACTTCCAACCTAGCAAATGCCACGTTACTGCTACCAGGTGAATCCTAAACGAGTTAAGTACATTTAGTCTTGCAAATTTAGTATTATAGATATCTAAATCTATGAGAATTTCTCTTATTGTACCATGATTAAACGAATTACATATATGGGTAAAGTTTAAGATAGAATGTTGATGAGAATGTTGGGTATTCAATATTACATGTGTTGCTAAAATGTTGACGCGGAGAATCTTCTTACCTCATTGTATGCAGATGAGCAAACATTGGAAGAAAACGAGATTGAGACGAAATCATTGAGCCTTAGTGCAGCGGAGGAACTGTCGAAGGTGCCAAAAATTGGTGAGATATACAATGAGATAGAAGCTGATGTGAAAAACATAGAGAAACGGTTGAAATTTCTTTCACAGAAACTCCAAATGTTGTCAATTAACGAGGCAAATGAAATAGCTGATGCTGCATATCTTCTCAGACTTCTGAGAAAACCAAATCATGAGATTGAGATGGCCGGGAAAATGGCTCATAAAGGTGCCCTTTTGATGCTTCAGGCAGAAATGTTATCCAACAAAGGAAAATGGCTCATAAAGTTCACTATGCTTTGACTCAAAAGGTTAGAATGGGTTTACTATAATTGATGCTTGGTTTGTAATCATCCTTTAATATTTATGTGGATTAAGATGAATTTGTATCCATTTGGTTTAGTTGATTATGAGAATTTGTGATGATTTGGGTTTTAAAAATAATTCTATTTATTGGATTTTTTAATTACTATTATAAGTATTATTGCAAATTATAATAAATTATACTTTAATAATTAGTACTTAATTTATTTTTATTTTCTCAACAACTTTTTTATAATAAAAAAACATTTATATTTAAAAACATGTACCTAAGAACAATTTTAACCACACTTTGAAAGTACTCTATCAATTTTAATTAATTTAATTAAAATAATTATATACCAATAATTTTTCTTTTCACACTACAAAAATAATTGTTTTTAATGGGAGTTAAATTTGACATTTATAGGAATTTTAATCTCATTAATGGTTTCACCAGGGGTTTGCAATTCCCCTAGAAGAGCAAGTGTGATTAACTAATTACCGAGAGATTTTAACAACATTTGGATCTAGCACAATTTACCGGGATTTTCGAAAACCCCCATTAATACCTTGAGTTTCAAAAATCTCCATTAATACATGGGGTTTCGAAACCCCTGTTAATATCTGAAGTTCTGAAAATTCCTGTTAATGCTTGGAGTTCCAAAAATCTTCGTTAATGTTTGGGGTCCCAAAACCCTATTAATGCATGAAGTTTTGAAAACCCTTATTAATGTTTGGGGTTTCAAAAACCTCCGTTAATGCCTAGGGTTCCAAAAACCCTTGTTAATACCTAGGGTCTCAAAACCCCATTATGCTTGGAATTTTGAAAACCATTGTTAATGCTTGGAGTTTTGAAAACCCCCCGTTAATACCTGAGATTTCGAAAATCCCCACTAATACTCGAAGTTAGTGCTTATATTATTATGGCATTGTTGTAATGCTAAAGTTGTATTTTCCTAATAATTGAATTGCTGAGTTAATTCTTTGAGTACTTAAAAAACACCTTATATTATGAAATTTCCTATTTTATGTCTTAACATTTTTGTTTTCATTATTGTTTTAGAGAATGACTGCATTTGACAATACAACAAAATAGAAAGAAAAGTAACTTGATCATTTTGTACGACCATACCTTAATATAGATAAATTGAATACTCTTAGGGGTTAAGTTTCTATAAAATCATTAATTTTCATAACACATTTCATTAACTAAAAAGCAAAATCTCCAAGGGCTAATCCCCTTATAGAGAATATTGGATGGTGTAATCTCAAAGTAACTTAATGTAGACATGTTGGACATGCTTAGACAACTTCAAAATAAGCAATCAATACAAATCCCCAATAGTGGACTAGCAGTCATACTGCTCTTATTATAAGAAGTGTTAAAGAGGTAGTATTTGAATGATGTAGTTGGTATTATTGGTTCAAATACATGAAAAGATTGATGTGGTGGCTGAGAATTAGATTGAGGTACAATTGGGGATGACTAGTTGAAAATATCCTTACTTTTAAGGTCCTGGAAATAAATTGTATAAATATTCATACAACCGAATATAAAATCAAATTGATATGTACAAAATCTAATGTAAAATAGAATATATACAAAATACTTATTCATGAAATATGAAAAAACATTACTATTATATGACAAAACAAATTAGTTCGGTGAGGTGCAAATAGAGAACACTTTCAAAGCAACTAATTAGATGTTATAATTGGACTGAAAACAATTCATCACATTTCATCTTATCACTTATTTTTCTTTAACATCTTTTTCGGTTTTCATCTCTTTTTTTCATACTTGCCACAGTTTCAGGCGAAAGGACTAGAATGAGCTAGTAATCAATATATGGTCAAGTGGATAAAACGACCTAGTAATCAATAATTTCATGAAAAATCATTCGATCTAATTATGAATGACTAAACGAGATAACTAAGCATCTATAAAACTGAAATTTGACAATGTAGCAACATGCATTCAAAAATTGAATCATAGCAGCTCCATTCACATGCTTTGTACATCTTAATTTTTTTTTTCTTATAATTGGGTTGAAACTTTCAAGGAAAGATGGGTGCAAGGTTGAATAATACTTTGTATACATTTATTTATTTTGATTAATATAAGGGTTTCTTTCATAGTTTCATCTATAAAGTTTCTATAGGGTTTCTTTTAAAGTTTTAAAAAGAGTTACTATTATTAGGGAGCATCAGTGATGTCAAAGACACCATATGTAGAATTGGTAAAAGGAAGCCTGATTTTTTTTAACAAAGTTAAAAATTGATATTTTTTGACTTTTTCATTATTAATTTACTTTGATACTTAATTATTATACAAAATCTTTAATTATAAATTTATAAAGTGTCCATACGGGAATGAATGTAAGATGGGATGAAAGTGGGATACTGATATTTAAACTCCAGTCATTATAATAAAATTCAAAAACTTTTATTACCTCATGATTCTAATTCTAAATCTTGACCAAAACTATTAATCTCAGTTACTCGTGACTCAATTCAACAACTATGAGCCTTATTTCCTTAAATTATGACTTCCTAGTGTGATGTGTCCTTGTGGATAAATAGACAAAATTATGAAAAAGCTTCGATTTGCATAACAGCACAAACCATTATTTAGGTGAATAACAAGACTTTTAGAATTAGGAAAGCTACTCACTTATATTTCACTTTTGTATTCTGACTGTTAAACCTATGATACTATTATCTTATACTTGTCTTATACAAAACATTACATTGTCATTTCAGTAGATTATTCAAAATGACCAAACAATAGTGAAGTGACAGCAATTACTTGGATGAGCTGCAAGTGTAACTATATGTCCTCATGTAGAAGATTTATTTGTTGATATTTTTTTCATCTTAGGTGGTCTACAAAAAGTAAGATAAACACGTCAAATTCTATAATCAAGGATAATAGTTTAAGATGAATTAGTAAAATGACTTAACAATTGAAAAAAGAAAAAAAAACATTGCTAGTTGTATATTTCCATCCTCGTTATAAAATAATATTTCTAGGTTTTTTATGTGACCCCAACAAGCCCAAATGTACCTTCAAGCCTCATTTCAAGTGCAAGCACACTTAAAGGTCCAATTACAAGATCAATGATGAAGAAGATTCAAAAGGGCCTCCCATTAGATGATCACAAATTCAATGGGCTTTTCACATTATTTACATGGGCCAAAGATATCACAAAGACTTGAAAAAGTGCAAGTAAATCTAGTAGTGTAGATTTAAAATTGGGCCATTGTTTGGGCTTTGCTTTCAATAATGCATAAGACAATAAAAACATGTTGATTGTGAGATACACATTGGGCTCGGCCCAATTTTGGCTATGCTTGGCCGAGAGCATCACATGGTGCAAGGAATGAAAGCTCATGAATTCATCACACTTTCATCCAAGGGCTAGGAGACTTGGCTTTCTTTTCAAACTAGGATCTCACGGCCAAGATCAAGCCTTCTTCCCCAAGCTAGCATCAAAGGTCAATATGCTTCCTCCTTCTCATCCAAGGGTCGAGATTCCTCATGTGTAATGGCTTGAGTATAAAAGCCATAATTTTTCAGCATTGTATTCACTCTTGAATTTTATGCAAAAGATGCTAATTAAGTTGAGATCACTCTTCCCTCTATTGCCTTTGAGAGTCACTCTTTCTAGAGATTTCTTCTCTCTACCTCTAGCCACCTTCCTTAGGCTAGCATAGGTTAGGAAATCCTATCACCTCCTTCACCTACCATAGCTTGCAAGTGCCTTCAAAACTTGTCTCCACTCATTCATCCATTTTTCGCTGCACCATGGAGTTCTTAACACATCTTTCCTAGTCTTGTGTTTTCTTCATTTTTTTCGTGTTGTTATCTCATCTTCTTCTTCTTCTTCTATTTTTTTTCTTTCACTTTTACCGTTCATTTGTCATTCCATTGTGTTTCTATTGTGTTTCTCCATTGATTCCATACAACTATGAGACTACAAGAGTGTTCTACACTCTATTTGTAGATTTCCATGCTTGCTATGGTTCACATCATTTACTAGCTTTCCTTTAAATTTCAACACCATTTTCTTGCTTCTATAGTGTTTCTTGTCATTTTCATTCGATGATTCTTCCTTATTTTACATTTTCACCGTTCAAGTTGTGTTCTAAGTCTTGTTAATGCTTTATTTTACATGTTTCTTCAATTTTCCATCGTTTACAATCAATTTCTGCACTTGCTTGAGTGAAACCATGCCAAACTCCACTCAAAAATGCAATGAAGCTTCATGCTATGCGTGTGGATGTTTGAGTCAACTTTCCTTACTGTTTTAATGCCATTTCACCGATTGGTTTGTACCTTAAGTGTCCTAGATGTTCATCTTGATCTATGCTTGATTTTAGATCACAATCAAGCTCCAAATCGAATTGATTTGTCCATTGAACATCTTCCACTTTCACTCTGTTTTTGCTTTAGTTTTCAACTTTTTTTCCACTGCACACCTTCTGTTGAGAAGTGTCACGAGTGACTCAGTGCACCAAATTGTAATCTGATTATTGCTTCGAAAAGCTAAGTCATAGATGAAAATTCTCCAAGAAGAATCATTCAATTATGTTGAGAATTGAATTTTAGCCAAATTTTCGAAGTAGAAGCAACTTTTTGCGTTTTTTCAGTGCAAATTTGTTGTTGTTTTCACTTGTGTCATGATGCACACTTTTCTCGTTTGATTTAACTGGAACGTTTCATAGCACAGAATCAATTTCTGATTGTTGCCTAATTTTCTTAACATCTGGACAAAAAATTAGCAAAAAAACTCATTCAAATATGTCCAATACAAAAAATATGATAAATCTTCAAAGTTAAGGCATCTGTCAGCGTTTCTTGGTGCTGTGTTTTCGAGAAAATCATTGTTTAATGCGTTTTTGGTGTGTTTTGCTTCAGAATTTCAATGCTCTTGTTCTATAGATTTGCTTGTTTATATGTGTATTCCATATTGCCATCAATTGCTTTCAATTGGAATGGATTAGTTCCCTCAAATTAGCACCCATGCAATGAATACCATAAGCATTTTATGAGCATTGCAGTTTCTGTTTTTTTCAGTTTTTAATCCATTCTAGTTCCATTCTAGGATTTCTTTTGATGTGCTTTCCTTTCTTTCAAGCCTTAATTTCTTGATTGTCCTTTTTGGCTATTCATTTCAGTCTTGTCAAATCATTTTCAATGTGGTTTAGCTCTCTTAATTAGCTTTTCTTGTGTTACACATTTCAATTGGCAAGTAATATTGGCTTCAATGCTCATGGTTGTGAATTAAGTGATTTTTTCCGAATTGGTTGCTAGTCTACGGTAGCATTTTAGGTGGTGGTTGAGAAGTAAAACTCTAGAGAGTGTGCTTGCTTTTCTTCCTCTCACCTTCACCAATTTTTGGAAAGTTTTGAGCCTTCAATTTCTTACTTGAGTGAGAGCTAACCAATGCTTTTGGCATAGTTTGTTTGTTGTTTTTGTTCATTATTTTGGCCAGGTTTTCTTGTTGTTTGGTGTTGCATTTTGCGTCTACAAGGGGTCCAAATATTCCTCCAATTGGTGTATACTTCAAAGCCATCAACTAATGCTTCATTTAGCACTAAAGTGCTTTCGGGAGTAGCTTTCAACACCAATTTCAAGCATTTTTTTCTTGTTAGCCATTATGGCTTGTAATTGTTGCATCTTTTTAGTTTACTAGTTTTTCTACAATTTGGTCACTTATTTTGGTCAATTTGGAGCATCCTTTGTGCCTCATTTTCTACCCAAAGTTCACTAAAAGTTTGGTGCTCTCGGGTTGCTCCTTTTTGCCTAATTTTTATGTACCAATTTTAATTCTCTTTGAACTTGTAATTTTGGCCTACTTAGGTGTCTTGGGGAACCACAAGGTGTTCAATCTCATCTCGTAAGTAGAACATTTATCATCCATTAGTAATTCGCTTTTAGTTGTAAGTGTGTTGAAAGTTCTAAGTGCTTTCTCACCTTACATTAGCCACCTTCCTTAAGCTAGCATAGGTTAGGAAATCCTATCACCTCCTTCACCTACCATAGCTTGCAAGTGCCTTCAAAACTTGCCTCCACTCATTTATCCATTTTCCGCTGCACCATGGAGTTCTTCACACATCTTTGGAGCTCCACCAGTTTTGTTGTTCAATGGCTTAGATTGATGAAAATTGTCAACATCATCTCCACCCATGTTGTATAAGTCTCTAGGCTTTAGATGTATAGGTATGCACAAATTTTTATCCAACTCATTGTCAACATAATACACCATTTGAGCTTCTGATGCCTTAATGTATGGCTCACCATCATCATTATCACCAGTATGGATTAAGCATGTAAAACTTACTAATGTAAATCCATACTCATCACTCATAATCCCTCTAGAAGTAGTTGTATTAGCCCAATTACATTTGAATAAAACAATTGAGAATCGACCATGGTAGTTTATATCAATTATGTCTACCAATCGACCATAATATGGCACACCTCCAAACTGCATGCATAACTCTTTGTCCCTAATGTACCAAACACTCCACTGTTTTGTGTTTTAAGCCATAGATCATGCTCCAATATATGAAATTTGAACCCATTAACATAGTAGGCACTATATCGCATTGCACAATCAATCAGACCCATGGCTAAGAAATTTAAATCATCTGAATAAATATCAAATGATTCATTCCTTATTTAAAACACAAAAATAAGATTCATATAAAGTGTAACATACACATAAATCAAAGACTTCTAGAGAAAAAATGTACATACATGACATGAAAACCACTCAACAATTTATAAACCCTTTTGTCTATCATAGAGGATGATCGTGTGCGACTTCTTAGTTGTCTTCGTATAGTGTCTCTAAATTCCTTATGTGAAAGATGTAAAATGTAAGACTAGTGAAATTTAATTAAATAAATAAATAATAAATGCAAGTAGAAGAAGCCTTTATGGCATTTAATATTGATTGATGTGACATGGAAAAGTACTAGCTCAAGTGGTTGAGAGTACTTTGTTTGTGTTAGAGGACTTGCGTTCAAGTCCTAAGTATGCCATTTTGTGTGTTATTTAATTTATTATTATTTTGACAATATGCTTGATCATGTTGAGTGATAATATAATCATAGAATTATATTAATCATCATGAAACATGAATTGGTTAGATGGTTGTGTATTGAATTGATCATTGGCATGACTATGGGTTCAAACCTTGGTAGAACCAAATTAGGTTTTCTTTTTGTCAATTTTAGTTTTGGCATGAAGGTGAAAGGGCAAGGAAACCCTAGCAGCCAAGGGGGCTGGAAAACCATCATAGAATTGCCAATGAATGACAATTAAACTCAAGTTTAGACCACAATTAGTGACCAATTAAGAGAAAGAAAGAGTGGTTTAGGGACTATTATTGTTGCATAGCCATAGGTATACGAAAATTGAGAGTGTAAGGTGAGGATTGAGGGAAGCAAGGAGATGCATTGAGATATAGTTAAAGGAAGATCATTGGTGATCAAAAGGGAACTCACAACAAGTCCAAAAATAAGCTAAGGAAACCAGGTTAGGGGAGCTGCCATTTCCTTTCTGAATAATATTGTATGCAATTGCATTATATATTGATGCATGAAAGTCTTCTCCTGAACCAAAATTCTTGTTTATGTTAGTTTTGAAATGGTGAGTTTAGCCAAGAAGGGTGGGGTTGAATTGGCTTTATAAAACTTTTTTCGAAAGCTCAAAATCTCTTTTGGATGTAAATGCAGCAAACCAGTACACTTTCATTCGATTAAAATATAAAATAGCAGACTAAATTGTTCTTGATGCTATGAAACAGTCGATTAAAAAGACAATTCAGTCGGCTAAAATACTGGAGAATTATGCAGAATGTAGAATTTGCGAATTCAACTCAAACAACAATCTTTTATATACAAGACATGTTCCAATCAGTATTTATAACAAGTATAAAGTCTCAGATTACACAAGAACACATTAAATCACACCAAATATCAAATTGCTTGGTTTTCTTGAGTTCTTAAAGAGTTTCAAAGAGAGTGAGATGAGGGAAAGAAGAATGCACAACTGTTTTTATACTGGTTCACTCAATCACAGAGCTACATCCAGTTTTCCAGGACAACCTGAGCCTGGTTTACAAATCAAACACCAAGATTACACTTTTGAACACAAAGCACACAAGATTTTTGACTCACACAAAAATCTAGAACTACAACCTACAAGAATCACACTTACAAACCTGAAATCACATAAGGCAAACCATCCAGAGGCACAAGAACGTCCAAACCTGATGGTGGCTGTCCCTAGCACACCATACATGTGTTCTTCAAGCTACTCACAAGACAAAATGCCTCCAAGATCAATCAAGATCTTCAAACACGAGTTGCAGCTGTGTATTGCAGAGAGAGAACGCTTCCAAGAGATGAATGGCACGATTTCGTTCAAAAAAACTCAGATTCGCACCTCTGCTCGTGAAAACACAGCTTATATAGTTTTGGTTTAAGTGAAAATAGTCGATTGAATTTTCCGTACAATCAGCTGATTTCACCTAACTTAAGTGAAATCAGTCGATTGAAAAATAATTCAACTGACTAAATGCATTCATACCAGACACTATATACAACAAGCCTTTTAACCTGTTAAAACCTATTTTAACAGATTAAAAGAGACACACTAAGGCACACAAGACATCTAACCTATGTCATATAGCCTATCAACAATGTATAACACTAACACATTACATTTAACATGTTATATACAAATTTAACACACTAAAACTTAATCTTCAAGAGGATCTTCCTCAATCTTCATCAAACACTTAAGATCTTCATGCACATGGCTTTATCAATTCTTTACTTCAAGCTTGCTTGTGCCAACACTTTAACCTCTTGATGTTTGTTGTATGCAATTTTAGAGAGAGCATATGTATGTTTGTGGTTTCCATTCTATTAAGTACTCTATGTGACTCCATCACTACTATGATTATTATGATTCTTCTTCTTTTTTTGATGACTTGCCGAGATGTTTAGAGTTTTCTCCTAAATGTGGCACAATTAGTATAATTATCATTTTTATTATTATTATTATTATTATTATTATTATTATTATTATTATTATTATTATTATTTATATTACTATTATTAGTTATTATTATTATTATTGTATTATTATTATTATTAATTTTATTATTATTATTATTTATTATTATAATTATTACTATTATTATTATAATTATTTTTGCTTTTATTTTTATTATTATTATTATTATTATTATTATTATTACTATTATTACTATTATTTCATTTACTATTATTATTAATATTTTATTATTATTATTATTATTATTACTATTATTATTATTATTATTATTATTATTATTTTATTATTATTATTAATATTATTTTATTTTATTTTTCTTATTACTATTTCTACTATTATTATTTTTTTGTTTTTCTTTTTTTTTATTTATATATTATTATTACTAGTTATTATTATTATAATTATTATTTGTTTTACTATTTTTATTATTATTATTTATATATTATTATCACTAGTTATTATTATTATTATTATTTTTATTATTACTATTATTATTATAATTTTATTTACTATTATTATTAATATTTTGTTATTATTATCTTATTTTATTATTATTATTATTATTATTATTATAATGATTATTTTATTATTTTTATTATTTATATTATTATTATTATTTATATATTATTATTATTAGTTATTACTATTATTATTTTTATTATTATATTTTTTATTTTATTTATGATTTTATTATCATTATTACTGTTTTATTATTATTGCTTTATTTTGTTATTATTATTATTATTATTACTTTGTTATTATTATTTTAACTTATTAGTATTATTGTTTTATTATTATTGTTTCATTTTATTTTATTTTATTATTATTTTTATTATTATTATTATTATTAATATTAATGTTGTTTTGTTTTATTTTTATTTTTATTATTATTATTCTTGTTGTTATTATTAGTTTTATTATTATCATTTATTGTTTTCTTGTCTATGCGATATTTTGGGGCAATAGTTATATATTCTTCCTGCTTTTGTATATTGTTTGGTTGTTCAACATTGTGTTGGACTATATGACTGGATAAGCATATTTCATGTGATGGATTGTATATATAGGGTTTGGGGTTCTTTGGAACTTGCTTCAAAGTGCCAAAAACTAGTAGCATTGACGCTACTGGTGTGGTGCCTAGTGGCTTGGGGTGTGTTGCCTGGCGGCTTGGGGTGCGCTGCCAGGTGATAAAGGAAAACTAGAGAAGCTTGAAACGCATGGCGCTTGGCGAAAAATGTGATCCCGCCAATCGGAAAAGATCTGGTAGAGGCTCTAGAAAGCACGTGGTGCTTGGCGATGAGGAGTGTCCTACCAGGCGATAACTGTAGGCATGGGCATCAGAGGCGCATTTGTGCCTAGCGGTACGCGTCCCTCACCAGGCAGTCTGGAAGTGGGCAGCGTTTGGCGGTACGTGTCCCCCGCCAGGTGATTTTACTGTTGTAACTTTGGGTTGTTGGTTCTGCACGCGTGATCTACAAGGCTTTTAGTGATGCTTCAAAGGTGGGTTTGTTGGTGTTCCTTAAGTTGAGCTCGGAACGTATCCCTTGAGTTGAGTTCGGGATAAGGGTTAAGCATGTGGCATTCCTTGAGTTGAGCTCGGAATGGCATTCCTCGAGTTGAGCTCAGGATGGCGGATGAACACGAGGAACCCTTGAGTTTAGCTCGGATTTGCGAGTGTTGTCGGTGTGAGTGTGCTGGTTGTGGCCAGTATGAATGGGTTTAGATGGATTGCCCTCCTCAGCAGATAGCTGACAAGTTTGGTAGTCTTGGGACGTTGCAAACTATGTTCGTATTTGGAAACTCCACCTGGCGTTACGGTGTATGATCCGTGACAATGGTTTCCTACATGTGCTCTATCGGTTGTGGCCAATAGGTATGACACAATGTGAGAACAATTCTACTTTGTAGTTGGTCAAGTTCATCCATTTTAAAAACTTTATTACACAATTGTCTAAAAAACAAACACAAATCAATCAAATTTGAGCAAACTTCCTTAGGAAGTGTCTTTCTCATTGCCAAAGGTAGAAGTTGCTCTATCAAAACATGTGAGTCATGACTTTCTCCAAGTTTACATTGTTTGACATCAATGCATCTACTAATGTTACTAGAGTAGCCATCTGGAACTATTATGTTCTTCAAAGTTTTGAGAAAGATATCTTTATTTCCATTTGTCAATTTACATATAGCAAGGAGATATCTACCATTCTCATTAGGCCAAAGATCAGGTATAATACCCCAAAGTTGTAAATCTTTTTGTGCTTTTAGATTGTCTTTCAACAATGTAGACACAACATTATCACATACATTTTTTGCAATATGCATAGCATCTAAATTGTGATGTAATAAGTTGTCTATCCAATACGGATGTTCAAAAAATATACTATTTTTTCGCCATTTTTGAGTGTCTAACTTAGCATGATTAACACCCCGTTGTCTTTTGGCATTTCTTCAAGTAATGGTTCTTTTCCAAATTCAACATTAAGATTTTGAACTTGTTGTAACACATCATATCCTGCGACCGCCAAAGGAGGATTTCTATTTTCTATAGTGCCATCAAATCTCATTCGAGCCTATCTAAATCTATGTCTTCCATCTAACTAAAGACGATGACTCATGAAACAAAATTTACAACCTTTAATAAGTTTCTTAGGAGTTGTGTCAAAATTACATCTAGGACATGCTAACCCAGTATGTGGGTTCCATCCAGATAAGGTTCCAGGACTTGGAAAATCACTAATAGTCCACAATATAGTTGCATGCATATTAAACTCTTCATTTATGTATGAATCAAAAGTTTTGATACCAGTGCTCCATAGCTCTTTTAGCTCTTATATTAGTGGTTGTAAATATACATCAGTATCATTTCCTTGAGCTCACTTTCCTGGAATGATCATGGAGAGAAAGAATGAAATTTGTTTCATACACATCCATTGTGGAAGGTTGTACAGTATGGGTACAACTGGCCAAATATTGTGGCTAGTGCTTAGATTACCATATGGATTAAACCCATCAGTAGCCAAACCAAGTCTTATGGATGACGATGTTCGCGACATGGTTGCCTTCTTCCTTCCACTCTCATATGATCTTCCAATGAAGCTTTCAGTCAGCCTACATCCTCCTGAAGGTGACAATTTGGATGCAACAAACTCATCTGCAAGCAATAATGTCAATGACTGAAGCTTAGTTTTTTATGTGTTTAGGCAAGTTTGAATAAGTTGTTTATTAATTTTTATGGTTAGTATTTAATTTCCATGAATGAGTTCAGTGTGTGTAATGTAACAAAGTATTTAATATGTGAAATAATGTAAAATTTTAGTCAAATTTAACTTCTCGTTAAGTATAAAGTACATGTTCTTTGGTCACTTTATCTACACACGAATAATTTTTTATTTTTCGCAACTTATGTCATTGTTTTTATTGCATGAAATACTACGGAATTGAATGGTCACATTATTTATCACATGAATAAGACGACAAATAAAATTGAAAAAGTCTTGTTTTTGAGTTATTTTTTCAGTCTTTTTAACTACTAAGTACTTGTTTTCTGGTCATTTTATCTACACACGAATAGTTTTTTTTTATCCAAAACTTATGCCATTGTTTTTATTGCATGAAATAATACAAAATTGAATGGTCACATTATGTTTAGGCTTAAATCTACATTTGATCCCTATTTTTGTTGTTTTTATTCAATTTGGTCCCTATTTTCGTTCTGTGTTCAATTAGGTCTTCATTTTTGTCAAATTGTGGTCAATTTGGTCATTTTCACCAACGGTGTTTAAATAATTAATGTTTTTGAACAGTACATGCCACATGTTAGTTCCTAGTTTTTTTTTTTATTTTTTAAAATTTTAATTCCAAAAAAGTTGTCCACATATCAAGTCACAATTATACCACGTGTCAATGTTAGTGACACGTGTCAGTTTGTGGTTGTATTATTTCTTTTTGTTCAATTTAGTCTTGATATTTGTTATTTTTGTGAAAATAGAAGCATTTAATTTTTAAAATTGACATTATTATTATTATTATTATTATTATTTAAATTCAATTATAAATTATAATATTTAATTATAAATTGAATATAATTCTTAGATACAAGTGTTAAATAGAATATAATTATTAAAATATTATTAAAATATAATTATTAAAACTTTAAAAATATATATTAATATTTGTAAAATTCATATTTAAATTTAAAATATTTAATATTTTTATTGCATTTTAGATATTAAAATCTTAAATATTTTATATTTAAATGTTAATTTTACAAATATTAGTTTACTTTTCTAAAGTATTTTGAATATTTAAAATATTTTTATTTATCAATTTTAAAAGTATTTTAGAATATAAATATTAGGAAAAAAAATAATAACTATATTCTTATAATATTTTAAATAATTATATTCTATTTACCAATTAATATAAGAATTTTATTCAATCTATAATTAAATTTAATAATTTATAATTGAATTTAAAAAATAATAAATTCAAATGTAAATTTTAGAAAAAATATTAATATAATTTGTATAAAAGATATTAAATTTAGTGTCAATTTGAAAGGAACAAAATTGATTTATTTTAACAAAATTGGGACTAAATTGAACATAACGAATATATGGACTAAATTGAACAAAAAAAATAATACTACCACAAACTGACACGTGACACTAGCGTTGATAAGTGGCACAATTGTGACTTGACACATGAACAAAATTTTTGAAATAAAAAAAAATTAAAA
>Ga0214543_1006407_pt1 | contig 20924 bp, 12 predicted proteins | sample CNSS2metaG_FD_160094 | JGI IMG/M metagenome (GOLD analysis project Ga0214543, IMG submission 160094) | Root nodule microbial communities from cowpea collected in UCLA plant growth center, Los Angeles, California, USA - CNSS2 | ecosystem: Host-associated > Plants > Roots > Nodule | place: USA...
CAACAATAATAAAAAGAACAAAGAAATTATTTCATTCTAACCTCAGAATCCATAATGAAATTACAATGGAATCAACCCAAGAAGTTTAGCAATCCATGGAATACAAAATAAAAAGAAGAATAGAGAGCAGAAAAGAGAGAAAAAGGAAACGAAATTAGGCACCCCTAAGGGTTCCAAAACTCCAAAGTCCCGAGCTTGTTTTTTCTACTTTCCCCTTGGTCTCTTTATATAGGCTTCAATCGGACTTGGACTTTATCTATTCAGTTGCTAAAATATTTTATCTTTATTTAATTAATTAGCAACTTAATTTCTGTCCAATTTCCAATTATGCCCCTCTTGTTTGATCGTTTTTACAATATTAACCAGAATTTCACTAGAGTTTACCAGAGTTGACTGCTGCTTTGACCAGTTGACCTATTAACCAATTTGACTATGCAATGAGAACTTGACACGTGGCAGAGTGCTTTCTCTCTCCAGAATTAGAGTTTCACTCTCACACTCTTCTCCAACTCGCGGTGGCTGCTACGTGGCTAACGGCGCGGTGGTGATGGCTGCCTTTTCTTCTCCGACGAAGGCGCGATGGTGGAGGCGTGAACTTTGTTGCGAGGTTCTGGTGCAAGGTTCGTTCATGGTGCAGTTGCAGATCTATGATGGTGGCGCGCTCGTGTGGAAGCTACTCGTGCAGGTTCTGGTTCTCGCAGTGCAGTTCGTGAATGAAGATGGTGGAGATCTGTTCTGTAGCTGCAAAGAAGGTTGCTGCCAGTGACTGAACTGTGGTGGCTCTGCTCCAGATTTGCGCAGCTTGAAGATGATGGAGGATGGCTGTGACTGGCAGGTCTATTCCGGCGAGAGTGGCGGCTGAGCAGGTGCATTTCGTTTCTGGTTGTTTCGTGATGGTGGCACTTGCGTGGAGGATGCGCTACGGAGAAGATGGAAGCTGTGCGAATGAAGGATGCTTCGTTGTGATGGTGCTGCGCGAACTGGTGCACGAACGTCTCCACTGCTGCCATGGTTTCCTTACGGACAGAAGATGACTCGCGATGATGGCTGCAACCGTGGTATGGAGGCGCGCTGGTGCAGGTGATGGCCGCGGTGGTCGGAAGATGCAAGGCTACGGTGGTGCAGGTTCTGTGAATTGTCGTGAATGGTGGCCGACGACTACCATGGTGATGGTAGGAGAGGAGGAAAATTAGGGTTAGGGTTCCATTTTGGGAGATGGAGGAAGATGATGACATGGCAGTGTTTCATTGGTGTAGATGTGTTTGCAAGGATTAATGCCACGTGGCTTGTTCTGGTTGGCTAATTTTAAATGTTGAGGATTGCCACTTGGCAACATCCGGTTGAGTAGAGTTTAAGTAGTAGGAGGGATGCAACTTAGTAGAAACTGGGGTGCATAACAGATTTTTGGTGGTCCACTTTAGAAAGAGGGGAGTGTATAAGTAAAAACTGGGGTGCAGAAGTGATTTTTCCAGAACTTGCTAATTTCAGCCTTATTAAAAGGTGTTTTGTAATTTCAATCAATTTATTTTCACACCTTTAAATAAGCTTAATCTTAACTTCAGCTGCATCAACAAATGCTAAAATATCCAAAAATAATTTATGTAGCTAAAAATCACTTTTTAACACATTTTTATCACACAAGTTCAAATAGCCTAATTATCATAATTGTCAATTAAATCACTCTTTAAACACATAAATTCAATTAAATACCCAGAATTAAACACTGAATAAGGGAAAAAATACGCACTCATCAATTATTCATGGTGAATACAAGCTTGAAGATTGTAATTCATGTCATAGACCATTTTGCATTAATTAGATGTATAGGGTCGTAGTTGTGCCTTTTAATCTGTAGAAATGTTTTTCAACAAGTTAAATGGTGTCATTTAATTTATTGAATGGATTTTTAACCGATTAAAAGGTTTGCTACGGTAGTCTTAACTAGTACATATTCAATCAGTTGATTTATTTTGTAATCAACTAATTTCACTTAAGTTAAGTGAAATCAACCGATTGATTCAAAAATCAACTTGTTGAATTTCATAAAAGTTTGACTATAAAAGTTGTATTTTTCGAAAGAGACTTGTAGAGACCATTTTTTAGAATGATAACCTTCTAGAGTCTGTGGAACTCTCTCTCTCTTTCATGATCATACAGTGTGTGGCTATTGAAGATTGATCTTGGATCATTCTTGGAGCTTTTGCTTGGTGTTTGAAGCTTGGAAAAGGTGGTTTTGGTAGGCAAGGTTGTCCTATCACTAACGTTTCGTCTTTCTCAAGCTTTTAGGTTGTGCCTAGTCGTTTTCCAGGTCTACAAGAGGTGTCTTGTTGTGTTGGTGTGATTCTTGTGTGATTCAAGAGTCATTGGATGGTGTTTTTGCATATTTGGAAAGTGTAGTGTTGTAAACTTTGTAAAACTTGTGAAATAGTGCGAAGGTCAGGCTTGGGTTGCCTTGACCAACTGGATGTAGCTCATGTTTGAGTGAACCAGTATAAAAATCTTGTGCATTGCTCTTTTTTCTAACCCTTCTCACTTGTATTGCACTTTAAAGTTTAAAGATTATTTATTTGAACCATCTTTTTGACATTCTTGTGTGATATAGCATAATTTGAAGCTTTGCTCTTGTTTGTATAACTCACAGGAATAATTCTTGTTTGTTGTTTAATATTATTCTTGGCTTAAATCACAAATTAGCTTTTCTGCAATTTTCCTAATTTTTCAATCGATTGTTTTTGTGATTCAATTTGTTGATTGTATCAATACTATATCTGTTTAATGAAATCAATAGACTATCTCTGTTTTGATCGATTGAAAGTGTCTAGTCCAGGAGTGTTTGCATCCATACTTGGTGGTTGATTTAATTCAATTGAAAATTGTTTTAGGCTTTTAAAAGTCAACATATTTTTTAACTATCCAATTCAACCCCCCCCCCCCTTCTTGGCATTTTAACTATTTCAATACTTACAATATTGATGTTGATTCTTTATCTAGACCTTTTTTCTATGACTTGGTCTACTTCTACAGGTTTATGGCTTCAAGAGGTTAAAGAATTCCCTTAAAAGGATGCCACCTTGCATGAATTGTATGATAATTGTGTTGATGGATATCTCCATGATTCTAATTATTATGCAAAAAATGGATTGTTGTTTTGGAAAGATAAACTAGTAATTCCATCAAATGACGAATTAGAACATAATTTTTTTGATGAATTTCTTGTTAGTAAAATTAGGGGTCATGTGAGAATTGCTAAAATTGTTGCTAGGATAGCTTCTCAATTTTATTGGCCACATATGAATATTGATATCCACATGTTTGTTCGTCACTGCTTCATTTGCTAAAAAGCAAAATCAGATCATGTTCTTCTAACTAGTTTGTTGAATCCTTTACCTATTCCTAATCAGATCTGGGATGATATTACTTTGGACTTTATTACTCTTTCACCTTTATCACATTGCTATACTAGCATTATGGTTCATGTAGATAGGCTTTCTAAACTTGCACATTTTATCTCTTTGAAAACTGGTTTTACAAGTAAAATAATTGTTGATGCTTTCATTAATAATGTAGACAAAAATCATGGTTTTCCAAAATCTATAGTTTCTGGTAGGGACAATGTGTTTATAAGTTCTTTTTGGAAAAAAAAATTTAAATCTTAGGGAACTATATTAAAAATGAGCCCTTCGTACCATCCCCTAATAGATGGCCAAACCAAAAATCTAAATAAAACTTGGGAGATGTATTTAAGATGTTATGTGTTTGATCACGCAAGTAAATGACATCATATGTTACCATGGGTTCAATACTGGTATAATGCTTCTTTTCATCACACTATACATATGTCTCCTTATAAAGCTTTGTTTGGTAGAGATCCCCCTTCGGTGGTTTCATACGTCCATCATGCTGATGATCCTCCCGCTTTACAAGAAACATTGCAGACTCGAGATGCCTTACTACGACTAATAAAAACTAACTTGTAATAACCCAAAATTATATGAAAACTCACGTAGTTAAGAAAAGGAGAGATGTCAAACTAGCTATGATTTATTAAAGTTACATCCTTATTATTAACATTTGTAGAAAATTGGAGATGTTGCCTACAACCTAAAACTAATTGTTACGGCTAAATTACATTTGGTATTTCACATATCACTCCTTAAAAAGTTTCATGGCCACTACAACCAGTACTATTTTTCGTTGTCGCTTACTACTTTTGAGTTTGGACCACACTTACAACCTGAGAAAGTTTTCACAACATGAGTAGTCATGTAAGATTCAACAGCAGTCCAATAACTTTTGATTCAATGGCAGCATACTAAAGCTGGGGAAGCTACTTAGAAATATGAAGATATCAACAACTCTTATCTGAATTTCAACCTTGAGGACAAGGTTGTTTCTAATGGAAAGGGAACTTTAACATGCAAAAAGGAGAAAGAAAAAATAAACAACCCTTTAATGCAGATAATCGTAAAAGCACAAGGAAGAAAAAAAGAAAATGTTCTATTTAAATATTTTGAGTGGCGAAATAAGGGATAGAAAAAAATCTTCAGGCTCTTAGGAAGTTTTCTTCTCCTCCTCACTTTATGTTTTGTTTGTTCCTTTTTCTCTATTCTCTCTATTCTATTTTTTCTTCTGATTATAATGTAATAATGTTTAACTTTTGTAATAAAAGTATCTTTCATTTCTTTACTCTTTGAAATTCTTCTAGCATATCTCTTCTTGTTGAACTATTCTTTATTTTTTCTTCTAGTTTCTTGACACATGTGTTCTTATTCTACTTTTTTCTGGTTACATTAGCAGATAACATCCCAACACCTACATGTCGTGCTTCTTCCTCACGAAACTTGCACCTTAACGCACATAGCAACCACCCATGGCAGCCTCCGTGAGCAGCACCTTCATCATATGCTTACCACCACAACGATGCAACATCCTCCACGCGAGTGTAACCCCTCCACGCCGAATCAGTGCAACCACCGTCCTTGCATCAAACCAACCACCAAGCCAACAAAATGCATCATCTTCGTCTCCTACCACACACCAAAGTTACAAGTGGAAACAACCACCATGATGCAGCAGCGGAATCCTTAAAGTCGCGCCACCATCACACCACATATCGCAAATATGCAAATATTGATATATTTACATTTATCTGCAAATTTGGACTACATGATTGCAAATGGCTTATTTGAAAAATTAATACAAATATTAGTCGGTGATAATTTATCAAATATCTTTAAGTAATTAATTTATTTAATTATATAAGAAATTATCAACCAACTATATTTGTCAAATAGTTTTTCTCTCCAAATAATTTTAGATATTCATAACCACCTATAAATATAAATGATATATTTTAGAGACTTCAACAGCAGAAAAGTCAAATTCAAACTCACTCAAGTCCTATATAAATAGAGCAAAGGGAAGCAAAAAAAGGAAAGTTCAGAACTTCGGAGTTTAGAAACCCTTTAGGGGGGCTAATTTCGTCCTCTCTCTCCACTTTTTGTTCTATTATTTTGATCTTATTTTTATTCCATGAAGGGCTAACCTAATAGGCTTAGTTCCACTATAATTTCATTATGGATCCTGATATTAGATTAAAATAATGGTTTTGTTCTTTTTTAATATTGTTTTTGTTTTTTATTTATCTATGTCATTTATCTCTGAATCAAGTAAAAAAGTAATGATTTTTACGTCATAGCTATTTAGTGAGATGTTTTAATCTATATGCATGTTGATCATTGTTAGTTTTGAAATGGTTGAAAAACCAAGAAGGGGGGTTGAATTGGCTAGTTAAAACTTTAGGCTATTTTTGCAAGCTAAAAACCTCCTTTAATTGAATCAAATAGATCACCAAGTTAGGATGAAAACAGTACTGAACTATACACTTTCAATCGATCAAAAACAAAGTTAACAGATTGATTTTACTAAACAGATTATGTTCTGGTATAATCAATCGATTGAAACTGAAAAACAGTCGACTGAAATACTGGAAAAATGCAGAAATGTGAATTTGAATTTTAAACCAGAAACAATGCTCAAGAATGATCAAGATCAGTTCCAAATGATTATACAAACATGCTTAATGCTTCAGATGCTATGAAAACATGCAAGAACATGACAAAGATGATTAAAGCACAAGTTCTTGAAACTTTAAAATGAAAATGCAAGAGAGAAAGGTTAGAGAAGAGAGGACACCACGAATTTTTATACTGGTTCACTCAAACCTGAGCTACATCCAGTTTGTCAAGGCAACCTTAGTTTGACTTTGCACTATTTCAAAAGTTTTACAAAGTATCCACCCTTACACTTCCAAAATATGCAAAAACACCACAAAAGAATCTTGAATCACACAAGAATCACACCAGCACAGCAAGAACCCTCTTGCAGACTTGGAAAACCACTAGACACACACACAAAGCTTGAGAAAGATCAAACCTCAGTGGTAGTACAACCTTGCGTACCACAAAACACTTTCTCCAAGCTTCAAACCAAGTCAAAAGCTTCAAGAATTGATCCAAGATCAATCCTCAACAACTGCAACACCTATGATTGGGACTTATTAGTCATTGTAACAGAGGGTAAATTATCCATAGAGGACAAAGAGAAAAACAAGGATTTGTTACCATTAATGTGATCGGTGGCTCCTGAGTCAAACACTCAAGGACCAACAGACGAAGATTGAGTCAAACTAGTTAAAGATGTACCTCTGTGTGTAATAGAAGTCGTGGAACTAGGAGAACCATGGGAATATTTTTTAGCAAGTCTGTGTAATGTCAAAACCATGAAGAACCTTGATTATTGCTCGATTTCTTTAGTAGGAGTAGTGATAGGAGGTAATACTTCATTAAATTCATGAAAAAGAGCATTCATCTTACCCAAATAATCTGCCAAGGGGTCTTAAGTACGAGGAGCAACAACATTTAAAAGGTTGTGACAAACACCATATAGACGTTAAATGTCATTGGTGTACAATAATTTTGCATGTTCCTAGACTTCATAACATGTGTCGTAGGCACGAAACATTGGTTTCAAAGGACATTAAATGGTATTCTTCAGAACTAAGCACAAGTGGGCATCAATTCTCTTCCAACGGGGAAAATCACTAAGGGAAATGTCAATCACTTTGAGTGTAAGATGATCAAGATACCGCTGACTCTCAAGCCAAAGCTTAACGTCGGATGACTAAGTCGTATAATTCTTGTCATCTAAGTTATCAATGGGCAAGTGCACATTGACATTGGTAACAAAGGCTGATGAGTCATACATATTTGATGTAGAAGCGACATTAGAAGTGGAAGAAGTAGCGGAAGACATCAGGGAGGAAAAGAGAGAGAAATCCTAAAAATCCAAAGTGCTCCGATGAAAGAACCAACCATAGATCTTGATAGGTGAGAGCAAAGCAAGCCCGACGAAGCAAAAATAAGCCGGATACCACACGCGGTGACAATGGCAGCAGATCTGGCGCGTTGCGAAGGCACGTGGGAGTTCGTGGCACCTTCGACGGTGGTCTTTTGGCTGAGACGATCACAACCGTGTGGTTGCTAGTCGGAATTGATTCTCTAGTGATGGTGACGACAGCGAAAGACAACGGAGGGCAAGTTCATAGTGGATCTAGTGATAGAGGTGACAAAAATGATCCTTAAAATCCTTAGGCTTTGATAACATATTAAATATAATGAAACTAGGTTACAGTTAATCTCCTTTGTGTGGAAAATACACATAGGGGTTGTATTTATGCTAAAGAAAATATGGGGTAAGCAAAAAATACATATGAAGAATAATAATAATAATAGAAACAGAAAATAAGATATTAATGATATCTTAACACTAGTGCATAATGGATTTTTTACAGCGCCCTATATACCTCGGTTCACATGTAAACGAGGCATATGAAGATGCGGTGGCACTTTTGTAATTTTTTCGAACTTTTATACCTCGGTTGTACTTAGAATCGAGGCATAAACCCCTTAAAATTTTAATTTTTCTCGCTGCATTAACATTTTTAAACTAATGCCAGACTTTTATACCTCGAGTCACATCTAACCGAGGCAGATAGATGTTTATGCCTCGGGTCTATTTTAACCAAGACATATTTAATTGCTTTACGAATGGAATATCCCTCCGGTTACATCTAACCGAGGCAGATAGATGTTTATGCCTCAGTTTAAAATCAACGAAGGCAATAAGCCTTCTTAGGGTTTAAAAGTAACATGCCACTGTTCATCTTCTTCACGTGGAGCAACGACCATTTCTCTTTCTTCCATTTCTAATCGCCATTGTTGCAGAACACAAAGGTTCCTTCTTCCACGTAGTTGCAGTTTCGTCTCTCCACCACCAGTCCGTCATTGAACGGGCCTCCTCCGTCGTGCGCCTCCTCCATTGTTGTCGTCGTAGAGGTTGCGAAGCCGCCTCCATTGTCGTGATTCAATCTCGCTTGTAGGTATGTGCTTCTCCTTTTTTAAATCATAGAACTCTCCTGTGGGTTTCGAACGTCGATGTGTGTGTCGAAGTCGCGATTTGGCTCATGGTAGTTAGTCGTGGGATGTTTCACTTTCCGTTCAGATATGGTGGTGAAGAGAGGTTGTTCTGCGTCACCAGAGAGATGAATGAAGGCGTCGTGAAGCTGTTCCGGTGTGATGTGGTGGTCAAAGATGGTGGTGACGACACACTGGCGGCATTTAGGGTTTGAATGGTGGCTAGGGTTTCTGATTCGGGAAAAGGTTGAAGATGATGATGTGGCACACTATGGTTGGTGTAGGTGTGTGTACAAGGATCATGGCTACGTGTGGTGTTGTTATTGGGTTAGAAAGTACCTTTTTTTAAAATTTGCGATGCACATTAGGCCTCGGTTCCCTCTAGAACCGAGGCATTAACCCTTGCTTATGCCTCGGTCCATAATTGAGGCATAAACATATCTTTTTTTTACCTTGCGAGCATATGCCTCGAGTGTAAAATCGAAGCCAAAAAGCTAAAATAACCATGGCATAATCTCTTTCCTGCACTAGTGTAACGATCTTCATTTATAATTTTCTTTTTCACTAATACAATGAAAGATTAAATAATGAATAATTAAATTAATTTAATATGGTGATAATAATAATAATAATGTTGAGAAAACAACCCCGTGGATTAAGAGGTATTGATTTTGAAATAAAAGAAGTGAGAGAGAAGAAACCTGAAGAGGATAACAAAATCTTGAACTTTCTATATATTTTATCCGTCCATTTTTTTTATTATGTTATATTTTTATTAAACTTTGTAAAATTGTTTTTTTTATCATAGGTTTGTGAATTTGTCTCAATGACTATGGATTCAACTTAGGCGAACAAAATTCTTAATGGGTTGAGTTCAATTTCAACCCATATCGAAAATCGCAATTTTTTTAACCCAATTCAATCATGCTAAGGAAGTTTCTTTCCACACCTCCAAAATTTCTTCCTGCACCTTAGTAATTTATTCTTACACCTCCATGCACTCAAAATTCCAATTTCACCCTCTTTTCATTTTGAGTTTCATAATACACAATTTGGAGATGTTCTTGTAAGCATAGTTTGGAATGCAAAAAAACTGTATTTCGAATTATACATTTTGGAATGTAGAATCCCAAATATAATTCTTGCATTCCATAATGTACAATCTAGAATACAAGTTTTGTATTTCAAATTGTACATTCCAGAATATAAAATAAAAAATACATTTTGGATTATACATTTTGAACTAAAAAAAAAAAAAAAAAAAACCACATTTCAAATTGCATAATCCAGAATGCATTTTTTATTTTGCATTGTCGCACAATCTAGAATATCTTTTTGAGGAAGAAAAAGGTGAAGAGGGTGTGTGGGGGAAGGAGTAAAAGGCCAATGGAGGAAAGGGTTTTAGAGGAGGTGAAGGAAGAAAGGGTCGTGAGTAGAGGTAGAGGAAGAAAAAGCGACACCAACGAAAGGGGATGAAAGGACTTCAATGAAGGTGAAGAAAGGAACGTCAGTTAAGATGGAGGAAAAAGAAGGAAGAGACGGATGCAAGAAGGAATAAAATGGAAAAAAAAAGATAAAAATAAATGAGACATTTCACAATTATACGAGAATATAAGGTGAATCATAAACTTATTTGGAATTCTATTGGAATACAAGTTAAATGTATAAATGTATAGTTTTGTAATACTCATAATAGATCAAATTAATTTACTCAAACACACTTTTAACAAGTGTATTCTAAATTCTCTCTTACCTGGATGCCATACATTTCGTGTACATCTTTTCCCTTTTTGCCTTGCTTTACTAACATGCTAAACTCTACATTCTCCATTAAGAATCCTTCATTCTATATAAGCCTTGCATACATATCCTATATATGCACTATCATAGCTATATATCACTAGACATTTATCTCATGATGGAATTACCTCGTGCAAGTTAACTAGACAAAAAATATGCACAATCGTGGCCACTTCAAGCAACTCCTTTAGGACCACGTATAGAGGTTTAAGAAATTTTCTAGGACCTAATAATTTGATAAGAACATGAATAAAACAATTTGTAAACAGTTCATTTAATTGAGAGCATTAAGTCAGATATGGACACCGAAGCGTGATTAGCGCGCCGGAAAAGTTGATTTATTGTCTATTATGTTAAACCTATATGCCACATTTTTCTTCCTCAGTATCATTATACACTATAATTGTTGTTTTCATGTGATCAAATTGTGCCATCGCATTAACATTCTTCGTTACAAGAATATCGATTTATATTTCTTAATTTAGTGCTTCCGGTTCGATTTTTTTATGTTGTTTGGTATATAAACAAACTATGTTGAAAGCAGAACTAATTTTGTAATAATACGAGATTTTTACACACACAATAAAAAAAAAAATCGACATCAATAGATCTTGGACAAACTCGTATGAAATATAAACACAACTTTCAATCAATAATAATTTTATGTGATATTCTACTTATATATTTGTTTTACTCATTCTTATCAATTAAAAAGTTTCAACTCATCTTAAATATCTGTAAAGAAAATGTAATTAATTTTGATACATCTAAATAAATGATATTCAAATATTATAAATAAAAAAAATTAATATAACACATTTTGTCACATAATTATTATCATTTCACGAATTTGAACATACAATTTTTCACACTTTATTTTAAGTTCAATTTTTATACATTTTATCATATGAATTTTCTTTTTACATATTTTACCATTGCGTTTTCAAGGTACATTTAGCATGATGTTTTGGTAATAAAACAGCATTGTTTTGTAAAAAATGTGATCAAACCTAACTATTACACGTCAATTTTGTTGTTTCACATTTAATATATATCCATAAAATATTGATGATAACAAGATGCTAGAAAAAAACTTACATAATAAAATTCATAAAGTAGTAATAATTGAGAGATAAAATATATAATTAAACTTAAAAAAATAACTAAAAAAATTCAATAAAAGTTTCTACTTTTTTTTATAAAAGATAATCATTGATAATATATGAAGAAGCATTTTTCAGTAATTTTATGATTATAAAATTCGTCACAAATAATTGGATGGAGCAAGATGGCATAATGTGAACTAAGATCTGCGGAGACAAGTTGGGCCCAAGATTTAGGGTTTGGTTATTAAAGTAGTCTATGATTCTCAACATTTTTATTTTATTCACAAAAACCTAAACGCCTTTGATTTATATATGATGTATAAGGTTGTGGGCCAAAAGGAGTGTCATGAGGTTGTGCTTTTGCATGAAAATTTCCTTTGTAATGATGGCGTTTCTTGCTTTTGCTTCCTTTTCCTTTTCTTTTGCACATTTAGGCATGGACTTATACAGTTATATTTTCTCTTTTAAAATTACCCACTATTTATCATTATTTTTTAAATCTAACCTATAAAAGTCCAACAAGTAGATTAGATATACATAACTCAATGTATTTTGAAATTTTATATTTTTACATATAAGTGTTTTTTTATAATATTTAATATGATTGTATATTTAATGCTTGAAACTATTAATTACATTAAAATAATTTCATGTTAACTAATTCACACGTTTGACAATATTATGACTTATTTTACTTACGTAACTCTTTTTACACGGTAGAAAAACCTCGGTTGCTGCATAATTAATATAACATAGTACAAACCATGAATATGGGGTAATAATGTGGTAACAGTTAAATTAATTTTCTTAAATATAAAAAAATCATTTAAAATAGTTAGACAAAATAATAATAAATTATTAAACCTAAGAAATAAATAAAATTATACCATGCTTTTGAATCTATCTATCTATTATCTATTATATATTAAGAAAAGAATATACTACCAAAATTACTATATTACCCATTTTCTTTTCTTGACACGTGTCATAAAAATTAGTTTTTTCGTCATTTTAAAATTCTGGTACAAAAGGACCAGAGTTCAAATCCTACAAAAGTCAATTTGTTTTTAATTTTTTCATTTGTACTATAATATTAATTATAAATAATATTATTATTTGCAATATTTTTATAAGTATTAGTATTTCTAATTATTAATAATATTATTATAAATATTATTTATAGTGATAGTACTAAAATTATAACAAATATTAGTAATATTATTGTTATTATTATATGTTACTATTATATATTATTACTATTAGTATTATTAACATTATTAGTAGTAAAGTTATTACTCTTATTTGTAATATATAATATTATTACTATTATATATTTTTGTTAGTAATTATGTCTCAATTTTTATTAGATTATGATAAATTATTTATTTGTCTTAAACTTAAAAAAAAATAGGTATATTGATAAATATATGATTATTTTAAAATTTCACTCTAATATTTCATTGTTGATGTTCATACCAAATTTGAAGGATTCGTCGACCATTATTGAATTATGTCAATCTTTGACAAAAACAAACAAATTAAAGATATTTTACTTGATTGATTGTCTAATTCATTTTATTTAACTCTTAATGTTTCATTTTCTACAACGAAGATTATCAAAACAAAATTTAGAATAAGATGAAAGATAAATTTCTTGAACACAATATGGTTATTTACATTCAAAAGGAATAACTGGAGATTTTTATTCCAAATAAATTATTGATGAGTTCAAAATTTTTTATCATAAATTACTTTGGCTCCTCCAAAATTATTGGTCAAGATCCATCACAGATTATCATTATCAACTATAATTAATAATCATTATTACTATCAATTATAAATATTTTTATCATTATTATTAATTATAATTATTTATATTATTATATTACTATTATTATTATTAATAATAAGAACTATAATTATTATAATAGTTATTATTATTATTATTATTTATTATTATTGTTAGATACACATTTTACTTTTATTTACTATGTAGGAATTAGGGATGACAAAAATACCCGCGCCCGCGAATATTCACAGATAAAATCCGCGACGTATAGTTACTACCCGCGAGTATTTATTACCCACGGATAGCGAGTTGCGGGTATTTTAATACCCGCTTATAAACGGATCGGGTACGGGTATCATACTATCTGTACCAGCGGGTACCCGTTACCCGCAAAAAATTAAAATTAAAATTTAATTTATATTTTATTAAGTTAAATTTAATAAAAATTAAAATTAACAGTATATTTTATTATGTCAAATTTAATTATAATTAAAATTTAATTTAATTTATATTTTATTTTTATAATTTTATATTAAAAAATTTATAAAATATAATTTTTTTTTAAATATTTGCAGGTATCGAGTATCCACGGATACCCGCGAATTTTAAAAATATTTGTGGGTATTTTTTAAGTGGATACCCGGCGGGTAAACGGGTGGGTAGCGGGTGATTTTTTTTTTTTGCGGGTCGGGTTGCGGGTAAGCACTATCCGTGTCCGACCCGACCCGTTGCCATCCCTAGTAGGAATCATGTTTCAATTATTTATCATTTTATTTGTTTTGTTGTTCATTTATCTTTCCATTTAAACAATTATTTCAATTTAAAAAAATAGTTACTAAAATTAGTAAAATAATAAAATGAAAAATATTTTTTTATTATAAATAATTATTTAAATTTAAAATATAATAATTAAGAGGATATAAATGATAAAATAAAAAGGACACCAAAGATGTTTATTTCTTTATATATGTAATTGTATTAATATTAATATTATTATTAGTAGTAGTATTAATATTTTTTTATCACTACGCGATATTATTATAATAGTATTATTATTATTATAGTTAGACACATATTTTACTTTTATTTATTACGGGATCGTATCTCAATTACTTGCTCTTTGTATTTGTTTTGTTATTCATTTTATTTCTATATCTTGGTATTTTTTTGAATTGAAAAAAAAATAGTTATTAAAAATAGTAGAATAATAAAACTGAAAAATAATTTTTTATTATGAATAATTATTAAATTTAATAAATAATAATTAAGAGGATAAAATTGTAAAAACAAAAAAAAAAGTCATAAAAAATGTGTATCTCTTTATATATTTAGTTAGTGGATTATTATTATTATTATCAGTACGGGATATTATTATAATGGTAATATTATTATTATCACTACGAGATATTATAATAATAATATTATTATTATTATTATTATAGTTAGACATACATCTTAATTTTATTTACTACAAGATTATATTTCAATTAGTTGTCATTCTTAATTGTTTTGTTGCTGATGTATATCTTTATATATAATTATAGATTATTAGTATGTCAATATTAGCCTTGGTATTTGCATTGACATTAATATTTATAGCATAAAAATTATTATTATTATCATTTTTTTGTTATTATTAGTATCATTATTATTATTTTTATTATTATTACTATTCATGGTGATGTTATTAGTATAAGTGCTTTTTTTTTAATTATAAAAAATGTTATTATACTAAATACTTTTGCTAAATAGATTTTTAATCTTTTAAAAAATTTATAATTTATAATTTATAACTTATATTAATATTATTATTATTATTATTATTTTTAATGGTTAAATAAATATAATAACAATAATATTATTATTCTAAACAGATTTGAAATAAATAAAAAAATGTACGTACACGCACGAGTCATATACTATTATAATTATTTTTTTAAATCAATTAACTGCATCATACTATGATATTAATTTTATTTATTATATTTAAAACTGAATTTAAACTTCATTTCATTAATAATAACATTTACAACAGTATAACCTAATTTTCATGATATTTATTATTTTATTTTTATATTATTGTTATTATTATCAATTATAACTCGAATTATTATTATTATTATTATTATTATTATTATTATTATTATTATTATTATTATTATTATTATTATCTCTAATTATAATAATAATAATTATTATTAACTATAATTGTTGTGGTAACCTAATTTTATTATTATGGTAACATACACATTTTACTTTTACTTACTATCTATGAATCATATGTCAATTACTTTTAAATCTGATTGAAAAACTCATAAGTTTGCTAATTTACTAAAACAAATATGTTCGAGGAGATTTAATGTAAAGCCCTCTTATTTCAGCCTCAATCTTTAAGGACTGCCCCAAAATCTAATGGGCCTAAGGGTTGCCCACAGGGAGCTAAATGACCTAAGACCTGCCCTAACCCACTCATTCGTCTCATTTTCAGAAAAATAGTTCCCTTATTCCTTCCTAGAGCAGCTGCGAACTCTCTACTAGGGTTTAACCCCCAGTCTTGGTCAAGGTTACTCAAGCTCGATCTCATTTTCCGCTCCATCTTCTAAGTTTGTTCCTTGAGTTGTGGTGCTCCGCTGTTGGTGTCGAGACCTTGCACTAGCTCATTCTAGGTAAGGGAAGCTAGGGTTCTTCGCTTTTTGTTGTATGTTGGTTGTTTCACTTCCGTTTTATGATTGTTGTGCCTGGAATGCTTGTCTTGAAATAAGAATGAACTGGTTATCGTTGGGAATGGGTGTATGTCTCTGTCACGTGAAGTAGGAGATGGCGAACTGATGTTCTCATCCAGGCGAGCTCATCTCGCCTAGGCGAGAGTTGCAGAAACTCGCCCAGGAGTATTGTGTGAGTACTCGCTCAAGCGAGTGAACTGATTTTTTGAGCGAAAAACCATCTCGCTCAGGCGAGATGGCCTCGCCTCAGCGAGCGCCCGCAAACTCTCCCAGGGCCACTGTCGTAGTCTCACCTAAGCGAGAGTCTGCAACTTGAGCGAGGCTACTCATCTCGTATAAGAGAAGACGTCTGGCTTGAGCGAGACCCGCTATAGGTCACGCTGTTTTCCTTCGCTTGGTAGTTATGGACTGTTTGATTAATGGATCTACCCGATTTAAAATATGAGGCTTGGAAAATGCATGGAAATCTGTGGTTATGAAATTGGATTGATGTGTTGGTGTGATTTTTTGCATGAAATTGATTGGATTATTGAATAATGTCATGAAAGGGATAAATCTGCATGAGTGGGAAGGTGTATGGGTTATGAATGACGAACTGGATAAATTCTTGGCATATAATGAACATGAGATGGTTGGCTATGAAAGTGGCATGGTAATGAGATGAGCTAAAATTCTATATTCATGGATGGAGTATGAGGAGTTGGTATGGGTTTGACCTGGAATATAAAAGAGGTTGATTATAAAGGTTAACATGGGATATATATGCGTGATGAATACATTACTTACTTGTTTGATTATGATTGGTCCATGGTCAGTGCGTAATTCCTTGAAATCTCTAGGTGGGGTTTCAGGGTCGTGCTTCAGTGGTCGCGACGTAATTCCATGACCCCTGTTAGTGGGTGTCCATAGTGGTGTCCCATCTATATAACTTGGTAAGGATTCAAGGTAAGGATTGCATTCTGACACTCTAAGGAGTCAGTTAGTCTCACTTAGAGCGGACTGACTCTTGTGGTGAGAGTAGCAAGAGGCTTGAAACTCATTAAGGGCTAACCTTGTGTGTGAGGGAATTGATTCATTGTAACACTTGTAACACATAACTCGGGGGTGAGCAGAGGTATCCACCACAAGTGCAAGCATCCGCTGAATCCGACCAAGTTATATGTATCCGGATGAGTCGAGTCGAATCTTAGTGTATTGATTTGAAGGTCATAACATGCTTGGATGATGTGTGTATATTGGACTGTGAAAATATATATGATTGCATGACAAAATCTTTTTGGCTCTAGCTTACCCTTTGCTTGTTTGATTGCCTTGTATGTTGTTCTTCTACCTTTGCGATGATCATCAATTTATTTATGGGAGCATATGCGAGTGGTACTTGTGGTCAACAGGGAAGAGATGATTCCGCTGCATAGTCTACTTGGGCTGGACTTCACGTTTCATTTGGGCTTTTTCTTTAGGGCCAAGACTCGTGTATTGTGTTGCCCCTAAGGCTTTCTTTTGAATGTTGGCTATCCCTTACTCCTCTGGGTCGTAGGCATTTTAATGAGCTTTAGTATTCCCTTTTATGTACCTTGGATAACGGTAAGGAGTGACCTTATACTCCACAACTTGGCTCTTTATATTATCCGGAGTAAGATTTCATTTAATTATATTATTATTTAAAGGAGTGTTACATTTAATTTAATTCATTGAAAGATATTATAAAAAAATCAAATATCGAGAAACCCGAATTAACTTAATTTTTTATTTTGTAAATATACGAGACAATTATCAACGAATGACTAAATACATAGTTCAATTATTTCAATAAATTCACAAAGAATTACAGAAATTAAAATTTTTATAGAAAGATAATTATCTTTTATAAGAAAAATAAAATATATAAATATATAATTTTATAGTTTTGTTTAAAAAACTGGTATTAAACTGATTTACAATAATTAATACGCATGAAAAATTTTAACTTATATTATTTCTGTGCTATGTCCTCCGAGAGAATAATTTCAATTAGGACTGAATCCATAAGGTTGATAATAATCGTTTGACACCCAAATTTTGAACTCGGTGGTTCTGAATTAATCTTATTTGTCTAATATGAACACTTTTGAGATTATAAATCTAAATTACGATTAAAGAATTATTTTTCCATAATATGATTAAAAAAAAGTTATTCAATAATAAGGTTTCTGAACAAGCATTACGCGATTAATGAAGACTGATAAGAATAACCAATCCAATATATTATATAATTTGTAAACATTAATAATAATTTTATTATTATTATTATTATTATTATTATTATTATTATTATGCAATGCAAAGCAATTTTGTTAATATTAGTCCTTAGCTTTGACTTTAAGTATCTAAAGAAAGTTTTCTTTTTTTTTACGAAGACAAAAACATTCTGCATTTGTATATTCTCATATGTTTTATTCCTTAACAAAAGTGCTTTTATTCTTATGTGACATTTGATATCACAACTTTTTCCTTTCTAATTAAATCCCTTACACGATCACCATTATAAATTAAACCTAATGTATTACAAGTAAACAAAATTGATAAATGGTTGCAAATAGTTTGTGTTATTATGAACAATAATTACCCAAACGTATATACCTGGACAACATGATTGAAATTGGATATAATGGCCTTCGCAATCATAACTAAAATCTATGAAATGGAATGCGCACGCTCGTCTACTATATCTACACTATTGCTTTGCTTGCCAAGGTGTAGCTGTTATCAGTTACAAAATAAATGATAAAATAGTTAAATATATTTTATTCTATGAACTTTAATGTGAAAATTTTATTTTTATTTCTTTGATATAATTTGGTGTCTAAGTTTTAAAAATGAATTCATAACCTAATTGTAGTAAGTTTTTCTTACGAATCAAATAATAATTTAGATTAAAGTCTGATTTATTTATATAATTTAATACGTTTAAGTTCAAATGTCAATTTAGAACATTATTTAACATGTAAACAAATTTAATATAATTGAATTAAAAGACTACATAAATTATTTTTAAAATAAGATTTAATATTTGTAAGAGTAAACATCCTGTACAGGAGTAAAATTACTTCATTTAAGCAATTAAATTTCTTTAGGACTAAAATTATGAACTTGTCAAATTGGTAAAAAGTACATTCAAGTTTTTGTCATTTCTTTATCATCATTTTATTAAATTTCATTTTTAATTTGTTTTATTTTTTGAATATAAACAAGGAACGATAAACTAACTATTAAAAATTGAGTCGTCAAAGGAAACATGTAATATGGGTATGTTAATAATGTCATCATCACACATTTTATACAAATATTAAATTGGTTGGATTTTAAAAAATGGAAAAATTGACAACATTTAGAATAATATGAACAAATTACAAAAATATATTGAAAAAATAAAAACAAGTATAAAATATAAATTTAATTGTTTATTTTTATATAAATTATTGGAAACTTCTTTCACTTCTTTTACTCCAAAAATTCCAAATCCATGAGATAATATAAGTTGTTACTTGAGGTGCATACATCAATTTATTGTTCTTACCTTTTTTTATTATAACTAAATAATATATATATATATATATATATATATATATATATATATATATATATATATATGTTTTAGTTCATAAAAAAATGGTAAGTTTATATTGAATAAAATGCATGAGAGTGACACACACATAAATTGGTTGGAATGAGTTATAAATGAATAAATTTAAGCATGTCTAGTTATTAAGCAAATATTTTAAATATTTTATATACATGAAATTGTTTTTGTACTGTACCATGTATAAAACGAGAAAGTTTAAGCTTAACGTTATATGAATTAATAAATTAGAAATATATTAATTTTACAGAAAAGTATTAGGTAAGACTAAGAAATATGATATTTCTCGGTTTTTTCTGATACTTCTACGTAAAACTAACATACTTTTAATTTACTAGTTCATTTAATATTCAATATATACCTTTTTCTTGATTGATTTATACATTATGATGTGCATAAACCTCACTAAATTATGAATTTCATGGAAATGGTTAAAAAACTGAGGAGATAACAAGGAAAACGGGGTTAGGGAAATTGAGTTCAAAACAAAACATTGCATCTACATATGACCCAAAAAGTGCACACACTACCACAGAATGAGGCCAACTCATTTCACGTGGTTATATATGAAAAAGGTAAAAATTAAAGTCTTCCTATAACTCAAGATAACCTTTTATATGAAAAGTAAAAAGATTGATTCGTATACAAACCATAAGAAGTATCAAGCAATTAATAAATTCAGGTGGATCTTCTACCTAAAGTCTCATACATGTGGAATGACTTTTTCATAAATAATGATAGGAAAGAATAAAAAAGTTAAAAGAAATTTTCTATTAACAAAGTTTAATTTTATAGAAACTGTTTTCTAATTTATGAAAACAAAACTGATTTTATTCTTTTCTATTCTATGAATACTTATACTGATATTTTATGTAATTAAGATGATGCGGAACGGATACTTTATGCATGCATAAACATTTATTGGCATATTCATTAGTGTGAATGTAATGTCCCATTTAATTATTAAACAAAATTAAAGGAAACGTCACGCAAACGATAGTGCAGTAGCGCAGTCTTGGGGTCCTTAACCCAACCCCTACAACCTGGGCACACCACGATGCCAACGAAAACCAGATACAAGTCTAACAAAAAGTGTAGAGTAGGAATGCGTAAAGCGATACATGGGCCATAGCCCTAAAGAAATCATGAATAAGATAAATCCAGCCCAAAAGGCTAAGCAGCGAAATCACCATTTCCTTGCTAACCACGAGAACCTCGTCCATCTACTCCCATCAATCAAATTGATGATCATCGCAAGAAAAAAGAACCACATACAAGACAACCAAACAACAAACAGGGTAAGCTAGAGCCAACAATATTTTCATCATACAGTCAAATATACTTTCACCATCCAATATCCATACCACAACCAAGCATGTTATGACTCTTCAATCAATACACTACGACTCGACT
>Ga0214543_1006408_pt1 | contig 20921 bp, 12 predicted proteins | sample CNSS2metaG_FD_160094 | JGI IMG/M metagenome (GOLD analysis project Ga0214543, IMG submission 160094) | Root nodule microbial communities from cowpea collected in UCLA plant growth center, Los Angeles, California, USA - CNSS2 | ecosystem: Host-associated > Plants > Roots > Nodule | place: USA...
TGACTTTGACCCCAAAGTTGACCTTTGACCAAGATTAGATTAACTTAAACCAACATGCTAATCCTTTCTTGTCTTGTTTTGTAGGTAATTAAGAAGAAGTAGAGCATGGATAGGTGGCAAATGGTGATTGGAGCACATGGATGATGTGGAGGAGAGAGGAAAGCAAAAAGCATAAAGCAAAAGCAAAAGTAGACATGTACCTTGTCTCCTTTTGACTTTTTTGGTTTATTCCGTTGAAGGCTACTTGGTCTCCTTCCTCTTTTGGCCTAGAATCCTCATGGAAATGCATCCACCAATCATATTCAATCATTTGGCTGAGACTTCATTAGTTTTAGGTTTCTAGGGTTTGCTTGTTAGTCCATTCCATGTTTGTGTATTTGCTTAAAGACCCATATGAACTCCTATTTAAAGGGTGCTCCTTGTCTTGTAAAAGGGTTGATCATTTTGTTGCTAAACTATTGTGTTTCAACCATTGTTTTTTCGTGAGCTCTCCTTCCTAAAAGTGAACTTACCTTTGCCTTATCTTGCTTGCAAGTGGTGGCACCATCACTCATCTCTAGGGCTTGGTTGGCTTAGATCCCCCCCTATGAGTGGCGTGCTTCTTCCATGTTTCATCTTCTATGCTTTCCATTTTTAATGTTTCTTCTTTCATTTGTTCTTTAAGTGTTGTTGAATTTGTGTGTGTGTGTGTGTGTGTGTTAACTTGAATCCAACTCTCTTCTTCCTTTCATGAGCTTGAGAAATGAACCTTCACATCTAGATAGCATGCTATCTTAATGTCCAGTGGGAATTTTCAAAAAGCTTTCTTAAACAACTACACCATATTCATAACTCTAAAAGAAAACAAGATAATCTTTCATCACAAAAGAAAGGAAAAAACAAACAACCAAAAATAGAACGTTAATCTCCAAACTTAAAAAAAATGGAAAAATAAGAAGTCAAAGTAAGGTCTCTGATAACAGCAGACTATATCCTTCCATTTTTGGTTAATTAAAAGTTTAATGCATCAACTATATTGCCTTTCATTTTGTATGTCAAATGGGAATTACGTGTTGTGGTGGCTTACTGGTCATGCTCATGGTGGCTGAAGGAGCAGGAAGTAACCACTTTTTTCAGCCTTATACCACGACCTGAGGTTGGAAGGGACGAAAAAAGGAGGGAACAAGAAGTTGAGACAAGGATAGCATAATACAAAAAAAATGGATTACCATTGGGGGGATATTTTTTGGAGCACAAGGTTTGAGTACACTCTCGGGGAGAAACATTTAAAGATTAAAGATGTACATCTAGAAAGAGGGGAACAGAAAGGGGAAGGAAGCAACAAAGTGATAAGAAGAAATACAAAGAAACCACAAACTTGGAGTCGGAGACGGGAAAACACAGGGACCAAAATCACAAAGCACCAACACAAGTGAAGGAAGCTCCATGATGGCTTCTTCTTGTCTCCATTGAAGCTTGCATGAAGAATGGAGGCTCCATAGATGGTGTTGGATGCGAAAGCATGAAGGAAAGAAGCTTAAGGTATTTGGTTTGGTGTAGGTGAAAGGATTCTTAAGAGAGGTGAGGCCAACTCCTAAGGAAGAAGACTAGAGTAAACTAGAGAAGAGTTTACTCTAAGGTGAGCTCAAAAGAGATTTGTGCACAAATTTGGACAGCAATTCATTACTCAATTTCAAGCTGAAAAATACATCTCCTAAGCCTTCTATTTATAGGCTAAAATGAGACCAAGGAGTCTCCAAAAAGTGAAGGGAAAAAGGAGTCTAGAAAGTTAAATTTTGAAGCCAAAAAGGAGCATGTGGGAGGTGTGACTTGCCACCTAAGCAAGTCACACTTGTCTTGCCATGGGAAGCTAACTCTCATCCTCGGAGAGCAAGTTTGAGAAGCTTTTAGGCTTTTCTAGAGTAGACACACTACTCTTGGCCCATTTGGCTCAATTCCCCTTTTTGGTCCAATATTACTTCTAAAGCCCAATTTCCTCTAAGGCCCAATACATGGCCCAAAGAAAACACTATTTTACTGGGCCCAAAATACAAAGCCCAAAATAAAATCCTAATCTAGTATTTAAACAATGTTGGCCCAAAAGATAAAAGCTTGGGCCCTCTCAACAGTTGAGGACCACTCTTCTTGTCTACATTTGGCCAAGGTTGGCGTTTGTCATCATCCCCTCCTTCTTGCGAATGATCTATCCTCAGATCTACATGTTTCTTCATGACAGCAGCCTTTATTATTGTTCTTCTTGTGTCTTCCTCCTCCAGGATCAAAGACCATCCTACAACAAACACCAAACAACAAAATGAATGTTATACTAGTAAACATCCAAACAATGTGACTCCCAAATTTGTCATCACAAGGTAAGCATTGCACCTTCAATATCTTCAATCCTTGAATGATTCTGGAATGCCATGAATGAGCATGATAGCGTTGTGTTTGCTGCATTTAACCAGTTAAAAACGTTATTCAAATTTGTCACACGATATTGTTATGTTTTCCTGCCTAATTGCTATCTCTCCATCTTTTGGCAAATTCGACATTATTCATGCACTATTCACTACTCTAGAAATGACACTATTCATGCGCTGTGACACTATTTATCTACCACACAAACAACACGCACACTACACAAAACACACAGAAACATTATCAAAATAAACATATACCAAATCAACCACACTTGAACGACACAAACACCAACACACTGAACACAAACACACTGAAAATTTTACTTCGAACAAAACTATTGTTCCCCGTCAATAGCGCCAAATTTGATCGAGGTCGTACTTGATTAAATAAAATAGATTAAATGCAATATGTGAAAGTTGAATCAAGTCGTCTTCCAACGACCAATATTTTCGTCTAAAGCTTAATTTCCAGATTCAAAAACAACACCAAAAATGGGGGGTTGACAGATTCCAAAAATTCAACACAACAATAAAACGTAATTGCAATTTTGATTAAACAGCCAAGAAAACAACAGTGATTCCTTGCTTCGAAAGAAATTTCACCCATCACAGATTACAAACTAAATTGGTTTCGTTATTCCTCATGAAACTCGTTGTTAAACAACAAAGTGAAGGTTAACCATGAATTGAACATGCAATTAAGCAATGCAAGCGTTCATGAATTTGTCATGGTTCATTAAGTATGAAAATCAACTAAAACAAATTTCCCACTCTGAAAATTAAGCAAAATCAGATTGGGTTCTTCAATTAAAATGCAAATGCAAATCCACAACAAAGAAATAACAAAATCCACCGAACAAAACATTAATTTCAAGGTTTCATTTCATTCTTTGCAAGGAATCAGTGCATACGAAAATTAGTTGCCCATAGAATTCGAATCAACAATAAAATACGAACTGAAATGCATAGTTAAGAAGAGAAAATAAGACAGAAAACTCAAATTTAAAGAGATAATGTGCAAAAAACGTTACTAATTGCTCCAATTTGTGGAAGAATCAACAAAATGGATGAACCCTAACAATGAATGCTCTCCAAAACGTAAAAACAGATTGGGGGAAGAAGAAGAAACGGTTGCCTGAGAAAAATGACCTAAACACGTGGTTACATCAATTCTGCCACTCAAAGTTACAAAAATGTCATTCTGTCACTCAGAATTACAAAATTGCCACTATGAGTTAAAAATGTTGGCCCAATAACGTGGATAGGCTGACTAACATGGCGTAGACATGGCAATGATGTGGAAAACACGTGGAAACTCTCTCTTGACTTTAAGATAAATGTCCAAGCTCCAAAATTTGCTCCACATAATACCTCAAAACAATTACAAACAATAATTATACCAATTAATGCCAAATTACTTAAAATTCGGAAAATGGCTCAATGAAGCCCAATTGAGGAAAATGAACTAACAAAAGAAAATTAAACACTAAACAATTATCAAATGGGTACACAAAGGCTAGTGGAATGGAGGAAAATAATGACTCATCGGTAGAAACCCAAAAACTTGCGAAAACAACGTACACAAAAGGGATTTCATGCAATTTTGATCATAATAAGGCACAATATATTATACACAATTAAAAACATACGAAAATAGCTCCCCTTCTTGCACCACAACCAATCAGCCCTTGCCTCCTTGCTGATGCACTCGATTTCCTGAATTTTCACTCAAAACAGCCTTTAGAACTCCCGCAAGTGCTCAACCAAATCAACCAATTCATGTTTCGTGATAATTCCTACACCTCTAGAAATATAATATCACGCACCACTGTAAAACATATCATTATAATAACACATAATTAATTAACACACAATTTGCACATGTAGGACTTGAACCCAAGTCCTCTTAACATGACCAAGTACTCTCAACCACTTGAGCTAGTACTATTCCAAAAAGTGATGCGAGTGTTGACAAAAAGAAGAAGATGGACATCTTCCTCCAATAAGGAGTTTTGATGATGATGATGAGTTATGAAGAAGTATGGAAGACTTGATGATGATGCATGAAAAAATGTTGAAGACTTAAAAGAATGCTTTGATTCAAGAGATACATTGAAGACTTGGGAGTTTAGTTATTTAGGTCTTGTAATATGTGTATGTTATTTGAAATAGTTAAATTAGTATTTCAAGAGTCAAAAGGCAAAACCCAAGTAGTAGAGCACCAAGAGAATTTTATTTATTTGCAAAACTCACTGGAATAATTGATTATTCTTAGTGATAATCGATTATCTCAATTAAAACTAATTTTTGACAAAAGCCTCTGGAATAATCGATTATCAATATTGATAATCGATTATCACCTGCTGATAATAGATTATCCTGACTAATAATAGATTATCACAGCGAGAAAAATATTTTCATAAAAGTTTCTGTGATAATCGATTATCATATGGCAGTTGCAACTTAACTTTTCATATTCTTAACCTAATTTCTAAATAGGCTTCTATAAATAGAGTGGTAGTATTTTATTATCAAAATACAGAAGTTAGAGAAGTCTGAGTACTTGAGAACTCTCTGTGGGAAGGCTTTGAAAAACCTAGTGTGGGTAGAGCGATAACTTTCATCAAGTGGGATCTTGAGTGATTGAGTGCTGTTGTTGTTGCTAGGAGAAGCCGATTATCCTTTGTGTGATTCAAAGGAGGTGTTCATTCCTTGTGTGATTCAAGGAAGGTGTTTTCATCCCTTGTGGATTTCAAGGGAGGTGTCTTCATCTCTTGTGTGATTTAAGAGAGGTGTTTTCTAAACCCTAATCTTTCATATCATTGATTGTAAGTTTGTTTTATTTTAGTGATTGAGTTAATCTCGTTTTTGAGAGATTAACAATTGGACGTAGGGTCTTTTTGTAACGTCCTAGCCGGAAATTACTATTTAAAATAAACAAAAAATAAATTTTAATAAAACAACCTCATTTATTATTCAACAACTTTTCTACAACGTGGAAATATTTAAAACTTTTATTAAGGTACAATAAAAGCGATAATCCATAGTTTATAAAACAGAAATGATATCAAGGTATCTCAAGAGAGTTTACAAATTTATTTCTTAAACATAATAAATAAAAAGACTCCCATGCTATCCCCGCTCCGAGTCTATGCATCAGCCTGCTCACATGCACCAACATCTGCTCCCATGTAACAAATTACATGATCATCGCCAATCACACACAGATAGGGTGAGCTCATGTAAATAAAACCAAACAATTATAATATTAAATATAACATCTCAACATTAAAACCCCGGGTTAGTATTCTTCTCCATTTTTCCTTACTTCTCCATTTCCAATACTTGCATTAGATGTTTATCATTTCTATACCCTTTAGGTGAGATCAATGATCGATCTTTGCTGCACGAGTGTCTACTCGCCCCTCTGACTACAGGCCACCACCTGATAGTCCACACGTGGGAATAACTTTGACACAACATCTCACCGTGACACCAAGTGGAGCTCCCCAAAACAAACATAAGTTTGTAGTTGTTCCAGACTACCAAAACTCTATCAGAATGCACTGAAGAAGGCAATCACCCGAACCTCGCCGTACGAGCCACAACTCGCACACTCTACTGGACTTCCTCAACCACCAGGCTACAACCTAGAATGGTCATGTGTTCCCCCAATACAGGATACACTCGTAACTGGGCCCCCATCCAAAGCCTCACATCATGAACATCACCTAAAGCTGTGTAGAAACCTTTCCTCACGCATCGTCACTGAACCAAATCCGCCTGGCACGCATCACACGTCGCTAGGCGGATACTGGGTCCAGACCGCCTGGCGGGCATCACACACCGCCAAGCGCCACGCGCCTGCAGAATCATCATTACACCATCATCATTGGGTGGACTCCGACCTATCGTCAGGCGCCTCACACCGCCACCGCCTGGCGCACCCGTCTCGCACCGCCAGGCGCCACTGCACCATCAGGGTCATATGCTGCACCACTTCTGCCTGGCAAAACCAACACTACCGCCAGGCGCCTCGCACATACAGGGCCCACTACCATTGTTTTAAGTTGATATCGCCTGGCAGCTCGCCCTCGCTGCCAGGTGCCACACCAGTTGCGCAATTGTTACTGGTTTTTGGCACATTAAATAGGTCCTAAGGGACCTCAAATCACACATTTCACAACTCACATTACATGTACAATTATCCATTTATGCTAAAATGACTCAATCACAATGCACACATCTTAATCAAGTCAATAAGACAATTATTCTCATTTATACACACCATGCTTTCTTTTATGTACTGAATTGAACTCTATCCTATTCCACTCAATATAATTCAAATATTTTATCAATGCAAATCAACAATTAAATATAACATGCCATCTAGATTGTCAATAATATACATGTACTTTTGGAATACACCAATATGGATGCATATAATCTCCATCACTTCGAAACATCACTCTCCATAGTCCATTCGTGAGTATAAATCTGATAAGCATATTTACACACTTTGCACCTATCATTTTCTCAGTTCTTAACATACAATCTAATTAACTATGAATGCCCTTCTACTTCACATTACACATTACAATTTAACCAGTTAATCTTATCATGCTTACTAATTCCAGTCTATCACATACCACGATGCATTTAATTCCCCACTCAACCACTCCCATCATGCGAACACACCCAAAACCACCTTTTTGCTAGTCTGATGGGGCACCTGGCGGAAGCCTTAGCGCTGCCAAGCGGTGCGTGAAAAACTGGGTTCTCCCCAGGTCTGTTCGCACCTTTTGTGATGACCCAAACACAATATTCACGTCATACTAGCATAACTTTAACTCGCTCACACCATACAGGTTCTTGCTTTATTCATACAATCATCTTTTATACAAAATGAGTGCATCAAACATTGACAAACTTATGCTTATTTACCCCAACCCCAACAAGAATCCTTATCCCCAAATTCATTCAAGAATTCATGCAATTTACCACCAACTAACAATTGGTGGTTAATGATTCACAAAGACAACAGTATAATTCCAGCAGAAACCCAATTCAAACACCATAACACCACTGACCAACTCATCAAAAATAAAGAAAATTGGGCTGTGCAATATGCGTCGCCTGGCGGGTCACCCCCGACTGCCAGGCAGTTCATGGTGAAACCCAAAAAAATGGGTGCAAGTGTATGTGTCACCTGGCAGCTCATGAACTACCGCCAGGCGATTTCTAGAAAACTCCAGAAACGCGAATAAAAACAAGAGAAAACAAGTTCCACAATTCCATTATGATTCAGATCATACATTCATAAAATAACGAAATAAAAACAAGCAATACGAACTCCCCTAACCTGGATTTCCTTAGCTTTGACTCTTGCAAGCTCTCCCTTGAACACCAATGTCCTCCTTTGCCTTTTCCTCAACTCGGCCCCCAAACCTCACTCAAAACTCACAATTTTCGTGCTCTCTTCTGCAACCACAATGACAGCCTAACCAAACTTTCTCTCTTACCTCAAAATGCCCTTTTAATATGGTCTTAATGTGGGTTTAATGTGAAAAACGAAAATGACATTAATCGTAGGTTAATTACCATTCAATTGTCCTAACTACAATCTGTTTTTCAGTCACCCTTGGCTTGGCTTGGCTTGGCTGCCATGTCTATTAGGGTTTTCCTTTAACCCTTCAAATAGCCAAAAATGAAGTTTAATTTGAGTTTCCCCAAGACTTGAACTCATAACCATGCAATGCCAAACCAATCATGCCAATTCATATTTCATGTTAACTAATAAAATTCAAGTATTATATTATTTCACATCACGACTAACATATATTTAAAATAATATCAAATAAGTACACACAATTGGCATCCATAAGACTCGAACCCAAGTCCTCTCACACAATCAAAGTACTCTCAACCACTTGAGCTAGTACTTTTTCACATAATTAAGGTTTACATTTAATGCCATAAAGGCTTCTCCTACCCGCATTTATTAAATAATTATTTATTTAATTATTTAAATTTAGTGGGTCTAACACTTTTGATCTGAACCAGTATAAATACTTTGTGCAATTTTCTCTTCTCTACTCTCTTTATTTTATTGTGTTTATTAAAATAAAGAAGATAATTTTAATTGATTTTTGACATTAAAAGGGAAATTTTAAAAGCACAATTTTTATTAAGAACCTATTTCACCCTCCTCTTGGTTTTTGTCCAAATGCCAAACATTTTGCTGCCCGATACCAATAGCGAGTTGTATTGCTCTTAACACTAATACATTGGCATTTAATTTTCAATCTTGGTCCAAAATCAATTCAAAAATAAATAGAAAGCATATATCAATGATAAGAAAAAAATTGATACCTTGATTGTTTGCCACATATCCTTCCAATTATCTTTCAACTCTCTCCAAGTTGTGTATGTCAAATGAGCAATGTGTGTATTCGTAGCCAATGTTCCCAAATAAGAACTCAAGGTAGCTCTATATTAACCAATAGGTTGGCCAAAAATATTTAGTTTAACTTGAATGCAATCTTCAAAACTTAAACCATGAGTCTTAAGACACTTTGTTGGACCTTTTTCTTCTTGATAACAAGACCTGTTATAATAAATGACAAAAGAATAATCTGGTTTTTATATTTTTTTCTAAAGAATATATATCATCAAGTACTTTACACTTACTATCATCGTTGATCAAATAAGGTACCAAGGGTGTTTGTCAAGGACTTGATGTTGTCTCCTCTAACTCATTAAGAATTTCAATCATTTATCCACTTGGCCATGAAGGACTTGATGTTGTTAATATTTTCAATCATTAAGAATTACACTTCTTGGTGTATGTTTGAACTTCTTGATCATTAAGGGTATCTTCCATTGAAAATGTCATCGACCTTCTCCGGGTGGAGGTGGATCAAATCAACCATCGAGAGAGGTATGGTTGCAAACTAGAAGTATGGTTTATATCCAAAATATTAACAATCACAAGGTTAGGGTACAACTTTCATAGAATTATATGGATCAATATGAGATATTGAGATTCCAAGTTATGTTACGGAGGTTCTTAGTTATTAATCAATTCTTTCAGCTTTCCATCCAAACTGAATTAGTTGTGCATACAAAAACAATAAAATCACATTTGAAAACAAATATTATGAATATAAAGTTCCTGCACACAAAAACATGACTATTCCAACTAAAAACTCCGATTCTCATGGATTTTGGTCCCTAAACATCAATATAACATAATATTCCCCCACCCTTATTTTGATTTGACTATTTTTTTTTTTTGTTTAGTAATCTAGGATTTAATTAGAGAGAAAACTTTTAGGAGCAAAAATAAAGAGAGTAGGATATGGGGAATGTGTAAGTAATAAAAATTGTTGAGAGGTTTAGGTGAGGTGTAAGGTGGATAGGCTTAATTGTTATGTTACTAATTTTATTGTGCTTGTGCTGCTTGCAAACATGTATAACTATTGATATGATTAATATATTTGTTGAGACTTCTTAACATGTATAATGTTGTGTTTCTTAACATGAAAACAAATGTTAATGTGGACAGTGGGATTTGCTTTTTGGTGGGTTTTGTAGGGCCTCTGGAATCAATATCTCAAATTGTCGTGGTGGTTTCTGTTTTCTTTCCTTATACATGGGAAAAAACTACAAATGTGTTTGCCAAGTGCAGTTAAGGATGGTTTAGTTTCTTGCAAACATCAGGGAAGATTTTTATTTAGTTGGGAAAAACATGTTTTTGTCCCTCAAGTTTGACCTTAATTTGGAAATGGTCCCTAGCCGAAACTTGGTCACTGTTTGGTTCCTGTACTTTCAAAATCATTGTTTTTAGTCCCTATTTTTGGACGGTGTTAAAAATAACAAACGATGTGTCATGTGTTATTTAAATTTTTTTATAAAAAAAATAGCATCGGCCTAACCGACGTTTTTTTTTGCAAAAACTAGAAAAAATATGCTTTTGATCCTTGAAGTTTCAACTTAATTTGAAAATGGTCCCTGGTTCAAACTTTGTCACTGTTTAGTCCCTCACATGCAAAATCATTGTTAAAATATAATAATAATACTACTATTAATAATAATAACATTATATAGTAATAATAATATTATCATATATTAATAATAATTAATAATATTAATAATTATATATCAACACTATAATTATATTTTTAATAATATTAATATTAATATTATTATCATTAATTATTGTTAATATTATTACTTATATATTAATATTATTAATTATTATTTATATTATTACTAATATATTATTATAATTATTATTATGTAATTATTATTAATATCAATATTAATAATTATTATAATATTATTATTTATTTTAATATTATTAAAAATTAATAATAATAATTGTTATTATTAACAATAATAATACTATTAATAATTATATATTATTATTATAGTATTATTATTATATAATTATTATTCAATGTACAAAGACTAAACAGTGACCAAGTTTCAACCAGGGACCATTTTCAAATTAAGTTCAAACTTCAGGGACCAAAACAATATTTTTCTAGTTTTTGTGAAAAGCATCGGCCTAGCCGACACGCTAGTTTATATATATATATATATATATATATATATATATATATATATATATATAACATTAAATAACACATGGCATGTCGTTTCTAATTTTTAACGTCGTCCAAAAATAGGGATTAAAACAATGATTTTGAAAGTACAGGGACCAAACAGTGACCAAGTTTTTATCAGGGACCAAAAACATATTTTTTTCTAGTTTTTGTGAAAAGAGTCGGCCTAGCTGATGCGCTAGTTTTTTTTATATAAAAAAATTGGTTTAATTACTGTGAGATCCAAGAAATTCATAAAAATTAATAATTAAAAGAATATAAGAGATGAAGGGTTGAGACTACTTTATGAGAGTTCTTTGATAAATCCTAGACAAGAAACAATGTGAACCTAAGTGGTTTGAGCACTTAGTTACGTTGAGGGGACTTGGGTTCACGTCCCTAGCATGTCGTTAGTAGATTTAATTAATTTTGTTTTATTTTGCTACTATATTGTGAATGTGAAAGCATGATTTAAGTTCATACGAATGGGTAAGTTGACAAGAAACATGAATTAATTTGATGGTTGTGCATGTACTTGGTAATTGGGAGGTCATGGGTTCGAACCTTGGGTTAAGGGAAATGGACTCTACCTATATTTTTGTTTTTGCCAGGTGATGGAAAATCTGAAAAAACTATAGGAATTCCCTAAGAAAGCAGAAGCAAAGAGTTAGAGTGAGTGATAGCAAAGGAAAACAGAGAGGAGGCTGGGAATTTTCGTAGTTAAATTGCAATTGGAGCGAGGATCAGAGGTAATTGTGTTATTCGTATTTTCTTTGTTCTGGAATGACTCTGTGGCTCGTTAATTGTGTTTTACCATTTTCGCGTTCAAAATCGTAAGTTCTGGGCAAAAATTACCAAAACCACCTGGCGGCTAAGAGTGCTCCGCCAGGCGACGCAACATCTTTTAGCATTTTCTGGGTTCTGTGATGAACCGCCTGGTAGCCTTGGAGGACCCGCCAGGCGGCGCGGACTGGAGCTGCATATTTTGACCTATTTTTGATGTTTTTGGAATATGCTTGGACTGTTGCACTTGTATGATACAAATAATATGTCATTGATGTGATTAGGAATTTGTGTATGAGAATCTGATGGATACGGGGTTGGGTGCAAACCCATGATACTTATGGAGTGCGTGCGATTGTTATTGTGATATGTGTAAACCAACAATATGATAATAAGAAGCTTTAAATCAGTTTGTATAAAAATTGAACGGTGCATGTTGATTGTATGGATCCATGAATTGAATCTGTGATGAGGAATTTAATTGGGAAAAACTAGGGATAATAGGTTTTGCAGAGGTGAGGGAACCTGAATGGTTAAGGAATCACTGAAGCGCCGCCCGACGGTATCTGGTGTACCGCTAGGCGATTTCGGGCAGCCAGTAGCAGGTTAGCATGACTAGTGGGTTGGGGTGTGCAGCGGAGAATCACAGATTTAGGTATGGGTGTTGGGGAATGATTTTGAATATAAAATTGGGGTATTTGTGTGGTGTAAGAGTTATCTAGTGGGATGGGTTGATGCATGAACTATATTATGTGGACTGAAGATTAGCGAATTAGTATCCTGGCAGGACTGTTTTGGTACCATTGTATGCGTGTTCAGAATGCTAGTATGAAGTTGTGCTTTTATGAAATGTGTGATATATTGATAATGGTTAAAGTGTCATATTAAGTTGATACAGAGAATGTGAATGATTTGGGTGGTGAGTATCGTTATAAACTATCTGTCAGGAATGTATGATATGAAAGTAGTGTCTTTGTAAAGAAATGAGGTAAAGCTGATAATGATACTCGGGTCATAGTACTGCATGTGCAAGTTGGGGACTGATTTGTGTATGTTTAACTTCCAATATTCATGAATGAGTGCTTACTTGGTTGAATGCTTGTGAGTTGGATGAGTTGATGATTGTAGTATTGTAAATATGTGTAACTAGTGATCTGGATGTGAGATTTAATGGTTGAATGTGCATGAAAATTTGTGCAAGTGTCTAAACCAGTAAGGGAGTGTCCTTACTGGTGTGGCGCTTGGCGGGGCTTCGAGCGGTGGTAGAAAGACAGGCGCCCGGTGGTAGAAAGACACCGCTAGGCGGCCTGGAGCGAGTTCGCCTAGTGGTTCATGGAGAGGCGCCAGGCGGGAGTTCAGTGGCAGGGGTCCTTTGCAGATGGATTTGCATGGACGTTTTATTTCCTTTTTCTTGGTAGCTTGGTCAGGGATATGCTGGATTGGTTACGAGCGGGGAGGTTCGTAACGGAGTTGTGAGATGCGTGATTGATGCGGGTGGGGAGGTTCGTATCGGTTGTACTCTTGTGTGGGGATACGAGCGGGTAAGTTCGTATGTTCCGAGCTCACACCTGAGGCTACTATGGGCGGGGAGGTTCATAGTAGGTGTTCACGCATGTTGGACTACGAGCGGGCAGGTTCGTAGAGTTGGACTACGGGCGGAGAGGTCCGTAGAGTTGGACCACGAATGGGTAGGTTCGTGGGAGATTGGAAGTATATTGTGATAACAAGTGTACCAAACTAAAATTTATGAAGTTGGATTTGGGCAAGGGGACAGTTTAATTTATCTTATGATTATATTGTGTTCTTTTCAGCTCACCCTTTCTTGTTTGTGTGTTTGTGTTTGGCGATGATCACGTGACTTGTTACGTGGGAGCAGACGTGAATTCAGGTGATCATGCTGATGCTTAGCGACAGAGCGGGGCTACCGATGGGGGATTTTCATTATACTATGCTTTCCTACTTTTTGTAATAGACATTATGATATTTTATCCATTATGAACATGTAATAACGATGAGACAATATGAATGGATTATAGCGAGATAAGTTTTAAATTTCCCGCGCTTGGGAACTATCTATAATGTCTAAATTTATTAAAGTATATTTTGTGAAAATGAGTTTTATCTAGTAAGGGACTAGATGGCGGATGTTACCAAGGTAGAGGGGCAATCTCAGGTTCCAAATTTGGCTGCACAAGTTGTTGACACACACCGCCCCTAGGTGACAAAAAGGCCGACACCATCGAAGATGAAGGGTGTTGGAAAGCATAGAAAGAGGCTAAGGGCCCTCACAAAGACTGGTGGGGTTGGTTCTAGTGGGTCGAGCAATCTTGACCTTGGTGGTTTTAAAAAGGCAAAGGTATAAATGAGGAAGGGTGTGGAGATCAAGCTGAGTGATGCGGAGGTAGGTTTTGTGTTGGTGTCTGACCCGAGACTAATCATGAGAGCCAGGAACGAATATTTGGCCTGGGGTGTTGTTTTAAGCAGGAGGGTAACAACTATGTTACAAGAGGAGCTGGCTGCAGGGGATAAGAAGAAGTTGGTAGAGGAGATTGCTGCCTTGAAGGGGCAAATGGACCGTGATCAACAAGCATGGGCGGATGAAAAGAGAATATTGGAGGATCAGTTGAAAGGAAGTCTTGCGGGTATGGAGAAGAAGTTGAAGAGCAAGCTGTTAGAGATGGATGAGGTCCGAATTGTGAAGGAGGCGGCAGCGAGAGAGGCAGCTGCCGAAATTTTTGTTCTGAAGCAATCGGAGCATGTCAATGGTTTCCAGAAAACGTAAAGCCATGCATATTTCCTTTATCGAGAGGTGTTAGTGACTAACTATCATTTTGATGTTAACTTGGATGTATATGACAACTGCTTGCTTGATGTGGCTGAGATAATTAGGTTGAAGACAGCGTAGGAGGCTACTGAGGTTGTGGATGAGGGGACAACAATGGCAAGCTCTCAACTGAATGATGATGTCCAGGAGGATATGGAGGAGGAAGCTGCTAGAGGGGACAACGATGGCGGTGAAGAGATGACTGAAGAAGAAGTTGATAGGGGCGAGGATGCCGAATGATTTGTTTTCTTTGTTGTAGATTAGGGCAAGGATGCCGAATATTTTGCTTTTTTTGTAGATTAGGGCGAGGGCGTCGATTAGTTATCTTTTTGTATTTGGGGGTGGCCTATTGGTCTTATTTAAGGAATACTATCAAAGTTTGTATGTGTTTGATAACTCATACTTTTTTTGTTAAATTAAATACCTCTTTGGTGTGAATTTTGTTTAGTAATGTGCTTTATATTGCTTTGTTTCAACTTAGTTTGGTATGCATGAATTTTGTGATATATTTGTATGGTTGCTTGTTTGGTTACAGAATGACCATGTATGTAGACTTTTCGAGCCGCCTCATGTATTAATTTGTTTGGGTGGGTTCAAAGTCGCGATTGGTTTTTGTTAGTTGGTGTTCCAACGATGTTGTGTTTTGTAAACAGCCAGTGATTAGTGGTTTTACCGAGTTCTGATTATTGTGTGATTAATCACGCTTAGGATGGTCATTGGGGATGTGATAATAATTATTTTGCATTCGACCAATGACACTAGGATTAGTGGTTGGGACCCAAGACTCCAATAGACCCCCCAAGACTCCAATAGACCGCTAAAAACTTTAAACGAGATATAGACACATGACAAAACAAGAATGCCAAAATTGCAAAAAGGTCCAAATACCAAATGCCAAAATTGCCAAAGGTCCAAGTACCAAATGTTAAAATTGCCAAAGGTCCAACTACCAAATGTCCAAATTGCCAAAGGTCCAAATACCAAATGCCAAAATTGCAAAAGGTTCAAATATCAAATGCAAAAATTGCGAAAGGTCCAAATACCAAATGCCAAAACTGCGAAAATTCTAAATACCAAAAGCCAAAATTGCGAAAGATCCAAATATCAAATGCCAAAATTACAAAAGGTCCAAATATTGAATGTTGAGGTGCTTGTAACACCACTAAATGCAAGCTGAGGAAGAAGAAGACAAGCGAAACGAAGATAAACCCACACTAGAGGCGGCAATTGTTGATTCCTTGAACTGATTCAAGACATAGAGTCTACCTTGCCTACTCCCTCTCCCAATCACTTGAAACATAACCCCACATGACTTTCCATGAAGAATTTTTTTAATAAAATGACTTCATCCAATTGCACACTAATAGACTAAAGAGAATCATCTTTATAAGTTGCCATAATAAATCAAATATAAAACAAAAATATTAATCACACAGTGGAAGCAACGAACAAAATAGATCACAATATTAGAGAATTGCAAATACCTTAAAAAGACATAAATAACATAGGGCAGAAGCTCTAAAAACGCCTCAAAGCAGAAAACAAAATTGGAATTAGGTGAAACCTAAAAAAGTGCAAAAGAGGTTTAAGGCTTAGGTCTTAGGATTTAGGAAAGAGGAACTATTGCAAGAATCCCTTCTCAATCATAAAATTTGTGAAAGAGACTTAGGGCTAAGGGATAAGGGATAAAGGATAAGGGTTTAGGAAAGACAAACTACTACAAGGATCCTTTCACAATCATGGATCGTTTAGGGCTCTTAATACCATGTAGAAAACAAAGAAATATTTGGAGAAGGAAATTATGTATTATTGAGTGTATATAAAATGTTACAAGAGGTGTGCTATATATACACACAAAGATAACCCTAAGAGCAACAAGTATATGATTTACCATTGTTAAATAAACATATACTTCATATTTCAATTTGTGATAGTCAAGGTGCCATATCTAAAGTTTCTAGCAAAAAATTTAATGAAAAAAGAAGGCATCTGAGAGTGAGACATAAATATATTAGAAACTTAATTATTGATGGTATTTTTTCTCTTGACTTTGTCAAATCAGAAAGAAATATTTTGGATCCGCTTACCAAAAGGTTGACGCATCAACAAGTAATTGAGTTGTCGAGGGGAATAGGACTAAAGCCCATAAATTAGTTGCAACAATGGACACTCATCTCCACATGAATGGTGATTCCATGGAATGGAGTTCAATGGGTAATAACGAAGTTGTTGTTGACTAAAGTACACCAATTGATTTGATTAAATGTTATGTCTCATTCCTATGGGGAGATGTAATATAAATGGTAAGAATAATAAGGTTGAGGTATATGTATTATTATGCTTATTTTGTAAAATACCTCTTAATAAATGCAATGAAAATTTTTGTAAGGGTGTGAGTCACAAATCACCCTTTGAGAGTTTACCTAGTGAGTGATGTTGGGATTGCCATTGTGAGACATGGGCAAAGTCTCTAAGTGACACTCATGAAACAAAATATATGCACAAGATCGTAACGTGCAATAACTAATTAGAACCTATAATAAACACCAATATTGTATGTGTTATTTACTAAAACCCAATTAAAAGAGATGTAGTTCAAGACAATTAAGTCTCTGCATTTTCTCGGATGGAAGTTTGGAAGTTTATAAGCACTAGGTGTAAGGCTCAAACCCGAAATATTCCTTATACTGAAATACAATATTTTATTTTAAAAGATAATATAATTTTTTAAAAATTATGCGGGGATTGTTAGAAATATTAGTATAATTTAAAGAAAAATAGTAATTAAAATAAAATATTGTTGTTATTGATGTTTTAATATATTGTTAATTCCAGAGTTAAATACTATTTATGTATAAACAATTTTTTTATTTATTTCATTGATTAGGAATTATTCTTGTTTAGATCAGTTTCATGACTATTTACTTTTGTGTCTCCTTTTCTCTACCTAAAAATACCACCTAAGTGCATGGGGAAAGACACACAATAAACACTAGAGTTCTCACAAAAATATTCTTCTTTTCTTTTATATAGTGTCTTTTAAAACAGTGGTGTTCATAAGTTCAGAAATCATTTGCTGCAATCGATCGATATGATGGACGAGCTATTGTATCTTGGGGGAAGAGAGCATAATATTGTGTATTGCCCTTTACAATGGGAACCTTTTCTCTCCAAGGATAACATTCTTTGTGCCTTTTCTATCCTTCCCTCATTTACATTATTTTATATTATTATTATTTGTTATAAGAAGAGTTTGACTTGATCATCTCTTTTTATCTATATCTCAATCTTATTTTGTTTATCATTATTTTAATTTTCCACGTAAACAAGAATATAAATTGTGTTAGTTGGTTATGTGTAAAACTCTTTTGAAATTCAAATAAAAAAGAAATTGAATTTATTAAATATTTGAATAAGACTAATTTAAAAAAAAGTAACGATTTTTGCGTCAAATTGATTTTCTTCGTTGACGTTCAAAAGTAAAATACCATAACTATTAAAAAATCAAGTGTTTTTTATTCTGTGGACAAATAACTCATGTCGGGTCAATTTAATTATGAGTAATAATGAAACAACAGTCAGAAACTAAATTCTTTGAAAACAAAAACATCATTTAAAAAAAGTTGAATGTAATGTTATAATTTACTGTAAAACTATAATCGTCATATAAAAAATAATTCAATAATTATAAGATCGAAAATATAATATATAAAGTTTAAGATAAAATAATATTTTATTAAAGTAAGTAAATTAATTCATCAATTATTAAATACGTAAATAAAATAACATGAAATTATTCAAAATTAACAAGTGATCTCAAATTCAAATTTTATAAACAGAATTTTTTTAAATATTCAAAGAAAATCCTATCGTGATGATTATACCAACTCAAAGAAAATCATCTTCATCAAATTAATCCTTAAAGATAACTTGATTATTTTTACACTAATATGAGACTAATACTTTAATATCACATTTAATAGATAAATCTAATTAAATAAAACATCGCGTACTTTATAATATCCAAAGAGTACGAGACTTAAAGTATAAAAGATTTTACAGTCATCTAAATATACCAACAAGGAAAGCAGATGCACTACACAATGCCAGGACAGAAAATAAAAGTTCAACAGATGACCATAAAGCTTGCTCATAGAACAAGGGATTACAAAATAATAAAGGGTTCTTTAAACATGAGTCCAACATCAACACATGAACAACTACGCTACAGCATTCCCATCGTCATTGCGATCACCAGGGGTTCCCATATCTGCTACACCATGGAATTGGTGATCATTGCAAGAAGGAAAATCACACAAGAAGACAGACACAAGCAAGAAGGGTAAGCTAGAGTAAAAAGATTTTTATCATACAATTAAGCATGCAATTTAAAATCAAGTACACATCAATCATCCAAGCATGTGATAGCAAACAAGCAAGACTTTAAGACTCAATTTATCCAGATACATATATATACTACGACACCACCATGAAATCTCACCAAGAGATTCATGAAATTACGTCCATCACCTCTAACACCACCATGAAATCTCATTAAGAGGTTCATAGAATTACGTTAATCTCATACCACAACCATGTCTCTCCAACCAACCACAAATTTATCAAGTATAACAATCTCATGCCAATATCCAACCAACCAACCAACCATGATTCATGCATTTATTCATACCAAGCTCATCAATTCCACTCCCATTATATCATATAGAACATACAAGGCATCATACTTAAACTTTTTAAAGCAGTAAACCAACCAATTTTGTCAATCTCGCTCAGGCTAAGGAGCTCTCGCTCAGGCGAGAGGAACCCCTCGCTCAAGCTACCAGCATTCGCCTGGGCGAGAGGAACCCCTCGCTCAAGCTACCAGCATTCGCTTGGGCGAGATTGCAAACAAAGGGCGCGTTGAGGTCTCGCTCAAGCTAGCACATCTCGCTTAGGCGAGATAATTCTCGCTCAGGCGAGTGACCTTCGCTTAGGCGAGCCCTCGAAACAGAGAGGGGGATCTCGCTTAAGCGAGAGCTTTTCGTTTGAGCGACCATTCAGCTTGCCTGGGCGAGTTCAGCAGAACCCACCTGCTCTCACGTGTGCACAACCTGATTCAAACCATAACAACAGTATAAGCAACATGTTATCACACGACCAACAACATATATAAAGCTCCCAAACATAAAAAAAAAACCAAACATGCAGATTAATTTAAAAACAGTAAAGCCCTAGCTTTTGTTACCTTCATAAGAGTTAGCCAAAAGCAACAGGGTCCCAAGGAAGAGCACTACAGCCCTAGGAACATATTAAGGAGCCAAAAAACACATACAAGAACGAAGATAGGGTTATAAGGATAAACCATATACCGTACAAACGCACACACAATGAAAAAGGAAGAAAAGGGATGTTCGACTTACTTGGAGAAGGCTTCTGACTAGCCCAAAGAGGAACTGACTCAAACTCTAGCAAAGCATTGTGTTTCAGCTGTGAGAGAGAGGATGGGAACAATTTTCTGAAAAAACAGCAGAATGAGAGAGTTAGGGCTGGAAGTGGGGTTTTGGGACACCCTATGGGCTGACCTTAGGCCCAACAGTTAAGCTAGGCCTTTAAACACTAAGGGCAGAAAAGTGGGCCTTACAAATACTTTTTTAATTTTTTTTTTTTAGAAAATGAAATCTTCATAAAATTTAGGTTAAAATATCTTTTTGGTCCCAATTTTCATCAAGTTTTTTCAAATAAGTCCTAATTTTGGTTTTGTGTTCAAATAGGTCCCAATTTTCGTCAATTTTGTTCAATTGGGTCCTTTTTTGCTAACACCGTTTAAATCATTAACGGCCATGAACATTGACTGCCACGTGTCACTTCGTGGTTTTTTTGAATTTTTTTATTTTATTTTTATTTTTTAAAATTTTTTTAAAATTTTTTTAAAATTTTCTTAAATTTTTTTTTAAATGTACACGTGTCAACCCAAGAGTGTGCCATGTGTCACTTCGTGATTTTTTTGAATTTTATTTTGAATTTTTTTTGAATTTTTTTAAAAATTTTTTAAATTTTTTCTAAATGTGCACGTGTCAACCCAGTAGCGTGCCATGTGTCAAAGTCAACGTTCTAAATTCATTTTGATCCCTATATTTGTTATTTTTATTCAATTAGGTCATAATTTTTGTTAACATTAATCAATTTGGTCCCTCTCCAAATTAAAACCAAATTTAATTTTTATATTAAAATTCACATTTTTTATTAAATATTTTTATATAATATATTAAAATTCACATCATTATAACTTTGATATAAAAATTAAAT
>Ga0214543_1006409_pt1 | contig 20919 bp, 7 predicted proteins | sample CNSS2metaG_FD_160094 | JGI IMG/M metagenome (GOLD analysis project Ga0214543, IMG submission 160094) | Root nodule microbial communities from cowpea collected in UCLA plant growth center, Los Angeles, California, USA - CNSS2 | ecosystem: Host-associated > Plants > Roots > Nodule | place: USA...
ACAATCTCTAAAAAAAAATATATATATATATATATATATATATATATATATATATATATATATATATATATATATCCGAATATAGACCAACTTACACATATCAAGCTCGGTCACCAATTTCTCTATCATTATGAGAAAACTATCCAAAAAAAACTCAAATTGTAAAACCCTAAATCATCTCTTATGACAAAAAAAATACCCCAATTCGCGAAGGGTTTATGAATCCTTCCTTGTGCGCTTCTTTCTAGTTTGTGAAGGGGGTTATGTTTCGTGGACGTCAACTAGTTATGGTCAGACCTATGATGCTTTACTTTTCTCGTGGTTGCCTTAACTGCCAAAGAACTTCAACCTCGTTGGGATGCTTTGCCTTCGACAAACCTTAGTCGCATTGTTGTCGACGGCGTACGGCTGCAGTGAGCTTCGGAGTTGAAGGTCGACGTGAGCATTTCACTAATGGTCACATTTCCAGTGAAGGGAGTTACAGTGAAGGTCAAGATTGCAATTGAAGGTCACGTTTTTTTAAGTAAAATTTTGTATGAAAAAATTTTGTTAAAGCTTATCATATTTATCTACAAAATTTTTGTACGTAACTAATTTTTGTTATCAATGAATTATAATTTTATCCACCCGAAATTTTTGCATATAAAATTCATTTATTTACGAAAAATATTTCGTAGATAATTAAAAAATTTCTTGTAGTGAATCATGACATAGAGACAATAATATATATAAAATTCATTTATTTACGAAAAATATTTCATAAATAATTAAAAAATTTCTTGTAGTGAATCATGACATAGAGACAATAATATATGTCAGTACATTTGAATGTATTAAAGAAAATTAAATAAATAAAAGAACTATGTAAAATATAAAGGTGAAGAATATTCCTAAGCAAAATATTTGAGAAAGTTTGAAGATCACAAACAGTTACAAAAACAGTATTTTCATTAGAGTGTTTTTACAACTGTAAAATATGAAAGAGTAAAAGTAGAGATGTCAAAATGGGTTTTAACCCGTGAGCCAACTCGGCTCACTACGGGTTCGAGTTGGATTGGGTTGAGAAAAATTCAACTTTTTTAAAAGTGGGTTGAACTCAACCCGACTCACTTAACCCACAAATTAAACGAGTTCGAGTCGGGTTGAAAGTGGGTTGACCCACTTAACTCACCAATTTTTTTACAATCTTTTTAATTTTTTTTTAATTTTTTTTTATTATTTCTTTTAATTTTTTTAATAATTATTTACTACTCCTATTATATTTGTTCACAATTTCATATTTTTAAATGCTAGAATGTTGCTTAATTATATTTGAATAGTTTGAATATTTAATTAATTTGATTGTCAAGTTATATATGTTGATACTTTAATCTTTAACTATTAGTAAATTACTCAAGTAACCGTCTTATAAACATTTTTTTCTAAATTAGCATGAAAAAAATGTATAGTTTTTTTATTTATATTTTGTTGAATAGGATGACAGAAAATTTGTAATATTAGCCATGTTTTCTTAGACTATATGGATACTTTCTTGGAAATAATTTTTCATATATTGGTGGTGAGCATGATCAAAACATTGGTTCTTCATTTTACTATGATTGTCATCTCATGGGTTACTTAAAAATTTATTTAAATATTTGAATACTAAAAAATAAATAAATAAATAATTTTTTAGGTGAGTTGGTGAGCCAACCCACTTAACCCACCAACCCGTGGTGGGTTGAGCCAGGTTACAAAATTTCTGGCTCACCATAAAGTGAGCCAGATTGGGTTCACTCATTTTCAACCCGGCTCGTGGTGAGCCAAACCGTGTGAGCCGGCTTGACTCACTTTGACATATCTAAGTAAAAGGTTGTCGTCTAAATATATCATGAAAAATAAAATATATCTTAGGTTAAATTACTCTTTTGGTCCTTGTATTTGTCAAGTAGTGTCAAATTGGTCTTTCAGTTCTTTTTGTATCAATTTGGTCATTATTTTTTTTAAATGATTCAATTTGGTCATTGTCATCAATTTTGACCAAACAATGTTAAAGTTAATGTCACGTGTCAATTTGTGATTTTTTAATTTTTTTTACACATTTCATTTCACAATTGTGTCACGTGTCAAAATGATTCAATTTGGTCCATATATTTGTTTTTAGTTTCAATTTAGTTCTAATTTTTGTAAAAATGAAGAAACATTGCCCCTTCTTCAATTGAGACTCAATTTATTTTTTGTATAAATCTTATGGTGATATTCTTACTAAAATTTACATTTTTATTAAATATTTGTAGAAATATTTTTAAACAAACTTTTTGTTTTTAGTTTTATTATTAAATAAAGTTAAACCTCAAACCGAATTTCAAAAATTAACCATTTTTGTCATCATATATAAAGGAATTAAGTGTACCATATACTACAAATCTAGTGAAGATTAAAAATAAAATAACTTGTCGCACATAAGTTTAGGAACTAAATTTCAAGTTCAAAATAAAATATTTACACATATTATTTATTTATATTATTTTAAGTACTATTTTATAGTTTATTTTTTAATGTTTATATTATTGAAATAAATAAAGAATTTATAAGTCATTTTATTATTTTAAAATAATATAAAAATAACAAGTTATATAAATTTAAAACTTTTCATTAATTTTTTTGTGAATATTTTTTTATAAAACTATTAATAAAAAAACTTACCAATTCAATTTCATAAAGAAAAAAAGTAAGTAATAATTTTCTTACAAAAAATCACTCATAAATTTAAAATTAGTAAAAAATTACTAGCAACATTTAAATTCTAATTAAAATGGACTTATTTTTTTAAATAATTTTTTCACAAGAAAATTTTTTATGAAAGTTTTTATAAATTTCTTTTCATGTGAACATTTGATGGGATAATTTTTTACAAAAAACAAATAATAAGATTTTTTTAATTCTATCGTAATTAATTATTTAATCACTCTTCATTCAAAATCCTTAATAAAAAAAGTGTTTTCTTGTCGTTTTTTTTTTTTGTAAACAAAATCTTCGAAAAACCCACCAGGGAATATAAGAAATTCTAGTATTAAGTTGTGAAGCAGAATCGGGAGAAGGTAGAAAGTTATGATGAGGTCATGGAAGTATCTGCAAAAGGAGTGAAACTACACAAATTAAGAAGGCTACAAAAACTTTAACATCAAAAGAGATGGATATATATAAAAAGTGTGTTCTTCACACTCCTCAGATTAGCAAATTCATCATGGTTTGGAAACTTGACCTTTGACAGCTTTAATCAGGTATTCAATCTCATCAGCAACTTCTTTCATGGAAGGCCGTTTCTGCCTCTGATCATCCAAGCATGAAACTGCGAGATACCCCAATGACTTCATAGTTTCCAATTCCAAATCACTAGCTCCCTCTTTAAGCAAAGGATCAACCACATCCATCAACTTCTCCTCAACCATTTTCCTCTTCCCATACATGGCCAAGTTCACACTCTCTTCTTCCCTGTTGAAATCAATGGCTTTCTGAGCAGTGAGCAACTCCATCAGCACCACTCCAAAGCTATAAACATCGCTCTTATCAGTCAACTGAAAGTTACGATAGTACTCAGGATCTAGGTACCCCAGTGTCCCTTGGGCACTGGTGAAGATATGGCTCTTGTTTTCTTCAGCCAACTCAACAAGCCTTGATAACCCAAAGTCAGAAACCTTGGCATCAAGCTTGTCATCAAGAAGAATGTTGCTTGATTTCACGTCTCTGTGGTAAATGGGTGGCACCGCTGAAGAATGCAGATACGAAAGCCCTTCAGCTGTTTGGTGCGCAATTTTGAGTCTTTGGTGCAGTTTCAGGGGTTCCCTTGTGCCACAAGAGTGGCGATGAAGGTAATCGAAAAGGGTCCCATTTGAAACGTACTCGTATATCAGCAAAGGGTGTTCAAGTTCCAAGCAACAACCAAGGAGTCTCACCAAGCTTCTGTGGTTTACTTGGCACAGAATTCGAACCTCGTTTTGCATCTGATCAATGCCTTTGGTGCTTCCGAGCTTCGCACGCTTGATTGCAAAGACGGTTCCATCATCGAATGTCCCCTTGAACACTTCACCGAATCCACCAGTTCCGATCAGGTTTTCTCGGGAGAAATTGTTCGTTGCCTTTCTTATCTCTCTGCCAGTGAAGATTCTGGATGATAAAGCACTCGCTTTCACACTTGAGACTTCTTTTCTCTTACTGATTTTAGCCTCCTTTGTTTTTCCTTTTGCTTGGTTATGCTTCTTGTAGAAAATCACTCCTATGATTGCTAGAACAAAGACTATTCCTCCTATGGAAACAACCACTGTCCAAAACAAAGTTCAGCCAAAATGATCAGTGACGACAAAATTGCATTTGACACATATCTGAACCGAAACATATACAAAGATAAGAGATAGCTAACACTATAACAAATAACATGGTTAAAATTTTAAAGATAATCGTATTATAACAATTAAATTTTGATAACTCTCTTATAATTTAAGTGCACATATTTTGAGTGAGTTTGAAATATAAGAAAATAAAAAAAATAGAAGAATGAAAAATACTTAAAAAATAAAAATAAGCAAAAATTGTCAATTATAGTATAATTTTTCAAATTTTAATGCTTACATCACACACAGAAAACTCATAAAATTTCGGGATTTTATCTTTTTATGATCTATATTTCTGTTAGTGTTTATTCTTCTCATCTCACCTTCAAGTAGTCGAAAACTTTTAGATTTCGTGATGTGAGAATCTTATTTTTATTGGATTTGTCGGTCAAAAGATTACAAAGAGAGTTGCATAGAATTCTATAAAAACAAAAAACTGAAACATATAATCATATAACAAAATCTATTTCTAACGAGTTCAAAATAATAATACGTGACTAGAATAAAGGAAAATAATAATAAGTGGTTAAAATAAAGGAAACAATATATTAATGGTAACAAAGTCAGGTTAGAACCTATCCTAACGAGATTTTTTAAACATTTTATTTTATTTATTATCGGACAGCTAAAGGACTATCATTAGTATTTAGTCTCACGCATAAGATATATATACTTTAGATGAAAAGATGTATTGAAAGTCTCATATCAACTAAAAATAAAAATAATTTACAATATATAAGTAGATGCAATTCTCAAATATTATAAGTAATAGGGTTGAATTAAACTTCAAGTTTTCTTCTTATAAAAACTTACCACTAATTATGTCTTTTCATACAATATAACAAAGGCTTTATTGTTAATCTTGCAAAATTGTATAGCAAGTATCTCAACTGTTAAATATTGGCTTATAGCAGAAGAAAACTACAGAGGCTGATACAGACATACCAGGCACAAGCATCTTCTTTTTCTTTCGAACTTTGCAGTGGCTGTCTTTCCCATGTCCTGTGCACGTTCTGTCTGCATGTTAAAAAAAATCAATTAATTGATTTCTTTTTCACGCCAAGTTGATTGAAGAAAGGAAAAATATATTTATGTTATTTCATTAAAAATATAAAATATATATGTTTTAAAATTAAAAGGTGAAACACCTATGATTCTTCACTTCTTTTAATAAAAATTCACCTAAGTTGTTTTCAAAAATTGACAATAACATATTAATTGAAATTTAAATAATTTGTTTGAAATTAAATATTAGTTTTAAAATATAAATTTTTTAACGGAATTATAGAACTATTAAATGATTCAATTGTGAGAAATTAAACTCATATGTTAACTTAGTAGAGCAACTGAAATTCTTAATATCCTTTTAAGATAATGTTTTGCTCCCCCACAACCATTTTGTTTAAAATATACAATTAAAGCAAACCATAAAAGTTTGAAAGGTGAACTTAAATCTATTTGATATTTGAAAACAAAAATGAAAGTTCGTTATTTATTACTAATTAAAATTTATTAAATAATATATCTTTAAATGTTAAAAGGTAGACTAATGAAAAATAAATAAAAATTATGGCCATACTGTGTGTCTGAGTTTGTGGTTGACACGAACCATTGATGGGGTCCCACCCAAACCCAGCATTGCAGAAGCACCTTTGCACCCCATCCCTGGGCCCCACTCCACATTTCGAGTTCAACAATTCCTTGCAATCTATAGGTACCTTACAAACCGGTTCCTGTGGTGCCACCCACTCGATCCCCACCCCACTCTCCGGCCACCGCTTGCCCACAGTCGCCGCCGTGCCGTTGAAATCCACAAAACTCTCATACGCCGCGCACTCTCCGCCGTGCAAGCGAATCGCGAACTCTTTGCGGGCCCCACCGGTCCGGTACTCGCAGCACGTGCCAACGGCCACGCTCCCGCACGCACCGAAATCTGCGTGCTCCTTAATATAACTGTGGCACGCGCTGCTTGGGGAGCAGTTCATCGAAGGCGCGTGGGCGGTGCAGTTGAAGAGAAAAACAGTGTTCCCGGAAGCCACGCTGAAAGGAAGGGTCTCGTTCAGGTGCATGCCTTCGCTGTGGAAGTCCGTGGACACGCACGTTTTTGGAGCCAGCGTGGCGGGTCGGGTTATGATCCGACGAGTGAACGGGTCAATAGACCTGATCGCGTAAGATGATCCGGCGAGTGCATCTAACCAGAGCGTACCCGCGGTGCACCGGATCCTGTACCACGGGTCACCACAATCGGGTCCCGTGCTTAATGGGTATGGAACCGGGTTCGGACCGCAATTCCCGCACTTTCGCATGGCCTGGGCCCGTAGCAACAATGCCATAGTTGTGAACATTAGCATTGTAATAATGTTAGGTTGGTCCATGAAAGTGCTGAATGGAACCATATGGTAAAAAAAAGAAACAATTGGTGATATATAAGCACTGTTATCACTTGTTAGATATTTTAATTAATTATTTTATTTCTGAGTTAAAATTAAAGGAAAAATTAATAAAAAAATATATGAAAATGAGTGCCACAGTGATATATGTGTGTAGGAGAATGTGAAATTTGCTGCGATTTTCAAAAATTTGTGCAGTTTTATGGAACGATACAGATATGGTAAGTCCTCTGGTGCAGAAAAGTGGAATATGGTGTAAATGGGATGAGATTAATTGACTTTGAAAGTCTTAGGATACGATGAGGGAAACATTGCATGTAGCTGATTTTGGTTTTATAAATTAACTAGATCTCGCTTTTCTAAGGAAGATTTGCATGTTTCTTTTTCACCATGCATGAATTGAAGATGGTAACAAAACCCATCGATATTGTTTTAGGTAGATTCATATCACCATATGTGGATTTGTTATGAGGTTCGATGTTTGAAGACAAATTTACTGTTGGAAGACTTGAAAATGAGAATACACGAGGTACCCATTAATGAAATATTGACACATAAATTACAAGATGTATACTAATTCTTTTTTATTTGTTGTCACACTCTCAAATATTGATCCATCATGTAAATTTTGGAAAGCACAAATGGTGCCTAATTTTAATATTGTTTTCTGTTTGTGGGGCACCAACTCTCAATGAATTGTGAACCATTTTTTTAACCATCTATATGAATGATAAAAAGGTAAATAATTAACGGGTTGGAATGAAAATATTAAAATTGAAATGGTTCTTGAAAATTTATGACCACCTATGAATCATCACATCCTACATAGGCATATACTTTACAACTTTAAACCGTTATTAATTACATGGTACTAATTTATATTTATAGAGCAAGGATTCTAATAATGACTTGTATCTTCTATAAACTTCTTCTAGTAATTATCACTTTTGGTTAGCCTATGATTTGATTCTTCGAGTTTTTCAATTTCTCCGACATGACAAGTCAAAAATAAAAATAGTAGAAAAAACCTATTATATAACACCAAGTTAAAATAGTCTCAATAATTTCTCAACAACATTTTTTTTTTGACAAAAAGAATGATAGTAACAATGTGTTTCAAGGGTGATAACTAGTATTCAGTCTTCTGATTAAGAAATAAAAAAAATATTATGGAAACATATTTAAAAAAATCATAATTACAATAAAAAGTTCTTGTCTTACAATGGTGGAAGTGGGGAAAAAATATTCAAGATGTCAAATTACATTTTTTATATATTAATTATTTCTCAAATTTAATTAACACAGATGCAATTTTTTTTTTCATCATCATAAGTTTTTCTCTTGCAAAAGAATCAACTAATATACTATTTATCATATTTTTTAATATAAATTTATCACATCTTACCTATTTAGAAAAAAATAAATTTATCATTGTCTAGTAATACATAAGAGATAAAGTTATCACATGCAAAAGAAAAATAAATTGTTTAAAAAAAAACGGTAAAACATGAATTTATAAGAAAATATTAATCAATCCAAAGTGCTCTTAACATTTAACTCTTCAATTTCACCAAGGTGTAATTTAATTTTGAAAAGATGAGATATTGATGGCAAAAATTGAGATAGAAGGGATATGTAAGAAAGAGACGAGGAACGAAAAAAAAAAAGGAGTTAGGAATTTTTTATAAAATTAATATAAGTAATATAAGTAATATAATAATATATAAATATAATTTTAAAATATAAATTTAATTTTATAATATATATAAAAAATTAAATTAGAAAAATTTGGAAAAAATGCTGCAGTAGTGCCTAGAATACTGGATAAGTATTTATTTAAAAGGTTATTAACTAGTGCTTTAAAGACACCTGTAAAAAATAATTAATATACATTGAATTTGATAAAAGTTCATATTAAATTAATTTTAACCTCAATAATTATTAATATAATTTTACTCTACTTAAATAACAAAAACGTTGTAGAAATATTTTCACAAACATACCATTACCAAATAGATAATCATAATCACATAAAATAAATTAAAAGTAAAAAGAAAAAACACCGAATAATGATAATTTGTGAAGAAGAAAACGTTTTATATCATTTAATATGATATTGCATTAGTCATTTTTATTATAAAAATGATTGTATATAATTCTAATTTAATTTAAATTTTATTGTAGTATATTCTTTTAAACCAAAATAATGCTATACTATTCATATTTTTTATGTAATTTTATTTAAAATCCTTACAATTACATTAAAATTATTTTATAAAAAATTTTATATATTAAATAAATTATTCATTACAACGGTATACTATATATAGAAATTTTTATATTTTAAATAAACTAAAATTACATTAATTATGGAGATCAGAATTCATCTAATGTTAGATTTAACTATAAATTTTTAAAATTTTATACTTATTACTTATACCTTAAACCAGTGGCAGTGAGTAAGACACTTGAAACCCATTCTCCTTATCTAAATTAGATTTTGTAAGTGTCTATATTTAATTTGTAAAAACTGTAAGTCATACGGAAGATTCTCTCAAAGATACCAATGGATTCTCTGATTAAAGTGTCAACCAATAGGGAATTTTGGCATTATTTCGTCGTCAAAATCAAAAAGAAGATCTTGGGATATACATCTTTAACACATTATGTAACATATCTCTGAGAATTTGGAATTAATTACCAAGATCCAACACACCATTCTTTAATGATTTTTTCGTGACCCTTTTGCCTCCTCATCACAAACTTCAATGTGCCCTTTTCACATAACCCAAATCATTCCACATTAATTATTCTCATCACACACACCTGTTACTATGCTAATGGAGAGTTGCTCCGGTGGCTGCACGAACAAGCAGCCAATTAAATTTACAAGCAAAATGATTTTGAAAACATGAAATTGTCGTTACGAAAGTGAAATCACACTTCTCCATATATCCCAATTTCCATGGAACACAATGGTTTTGTTAATCACGGAAGAAAGTGCGTGATCGACTCCAGAATATGATGAAGGCTTTGTTTTAAAAGAGTTCCTTTCATGTGCTCAAGTCATGGTTTCGTTCTCGAAAACAACATCAAGTGTTTCCAACCCTCTTTTGCCTTCATACACAAGAATTCTAGCCCTAGTTTTCACTATTTCATATAAAATCACTAATGGAGTGTGCAATGGTGAACCGAAAGAAGCATAATGCCATGTACCAGAACCATGTTGCTCTTAGTTGTCATGCTATTGGAAAATCAAGATGTAGCGGAAGACTTTAAATGAATTTTAAATTTAATTTATCTTTGAAAAATTGGATAAAATTTACATCTATTCAAAATTCATATCATCTGTGTAGCTGAACCTTCACAAAAAGCTTAATTCATTTCTGCAAGTGCACCTTTAATCAATATTCTGTGCAACACTAGTCACGCGCATTCAGTTTTAAGGCTTTAAGAAACTTTTGTGGTTAATTATCTCCGATCGAGGTATATTTGATTCAAAACTTCTAGATGAGAGAAAATATAAAATTTGAGACTGATTCTATATATGTTCAGATTATCGCGAGAGGTTTGCTTCCAGCACATGCACTCTCAAAATTCGAAAGATTTCACTTTCTTTGTTGAGACATAGAAATGTTGCATAAATATGGTGTTATCCATAAATGCCGATCTTCTCAGAAAAAAAAAGTTCGTTGTCTAGATCCGAAGTTACCTACCGACAAGCGAAGTTAGAGAAATCCGGTGGCCGGAGAATGAAACGCTTGACGGTGGTGTTGATGGCGGTGAAAACATTGAAAGAAGAGAAGGAGGAAAGAAAAATAGTAACCATGAGGAACAAGAGAGAGATTTGGTGGTGGGGGTTGGTCATTGATTGTGTTTAGTTTACGCAATGGAAAAAAATGAAATGAAAGATCCTAGAATGTGGCATAGCTTCCACTTTGTTAACCTCGTACTTCAAATAATTGTTTGCTTTTTTCCTGGCTCCAATTGTTTAGTTGCAGTTAGCAATTTTTGAAACATCGAAATATTCAATGGAGCAGAAGCATGTGAGATGGTAATATACAAATGAAAAGGTTGTCTGAGTTGATATTTATTAGTTTTTATGTGTTCTCTTCTAAAGAAAAGATCAACCAAACACATTTGAACAAAGCAGGGGCTGTTGCCGACCAATGAAGTGTCCTAGTTTTGGACCTTTCAGCTTTGCAGCAACTCTGCATAGAAAGTGTTACAGCATTATGTAGCTACATAGAGCACAGGGAGCAACTGACTACAAAAGAAACCTAGCTTCTAAAAATTTATTGACAAAGTTGCATACTAAGACTCTTGTCATCGATCATGCTGCATGCACCATTACCTTCAGCCTGGGTAACAAAAAAAACTAAGAGGGAGTGAAAATAAGAATTACATTTTAGATTTTATTATTCATAATGCAAATTTATATTTTTAAATTGTATCATTTTTAATAAAAATTTCAAAAATAATCTAGAATATAAATTATATTTCAAATTTTATAATTCATAAATTTACACTGTAAATTGTATAATTTGTAATAAATTTTGAATAAAATTAGAAGTATAAATTATATTTCGAATTATAAATCTATAATGCAAATTACATTATAGATTCTATAATTCATTACAGATTCTATAATTCATAATACAAATTTAGAAAATAATATGAAATTGTGGTATGGATTTGTATTATGGATTGTAAAATCATATTTCACATTCTAAAATGAAAAATACATTTAGGATTGTATATTTCCTAATGCAAATTTGGAAGACAATCCAAAATGCAATATACATTTTTAATTATACAATCATTAATGTAAAAATACATTACAGATTGTACAATACTTAACGCACATTTGAAAGACAACATGAGATGCAAATTTATTAATAAGAAGTAATTAAGTCATTTCACTAACACTGTATTCACTTGGAGGAGAGTATTTGAGAAAGAGTGAGTGGATGGGTTTGAGTTGATTTAAGAGTGAATTTTGTGTCTTTTTTTTAAGGGATTTAGAAGTGATTGTGAGTAAATTTAGAAGTAATTTATGTTAAAGTTTGAGAGATTTGATGGATGTGATAGATTAAAAAATATGTTTTAATAGATGTATTAATGAGACTATCATTTTGCCCTTAGTTTAATAAGTAGTATAAATTGATATTTGTATGAGTAAATTTATTTTCATAATTTTTTTAAACATTACAAAGGAAAAAAAATATATTACAAAGCACAAATTCGTTCCATGACAAAGAGATCGAATCCTCAAGAAGCCCCATATCCGATCCATTGAAATGGGATCAAATCCCGCACAAAGTGCCACAGATCCGATCCACTTCAACTAGGATCAAATCTCTCATTACCACTTGAGTGAACGGGTTCCAACTTTGCATGCCCTTCGTCATGCCTGGATGTGTTCCAACTTTCAAGAGTTCCTCACCATTTCACATGGACACCATCTCAAAACTTAACTTGCACACACACAAATATAAAAAAATCTGAAGAATCACTTGAAATGGCAACACATGAGAGAGAGGAGGGGTCAAATGGTAATTAAGTCCATTAATCTATGCAAATCAACGAATTATTGACGAGATTGGTAATCTTCTATATCTCACCAATCATCTCTATACCTTCTCTCAAAACCTTATAAACAAACATATAATAAACTCTAATTTTCATCTTTAATAAACCACTCTCCCTGAAGTGAACACAATATAAGAGTACGGGAATGCAGGGTAAAAAACATGCGAGTGCAGGAAGAAATCCCTCATGTGAAATAACCTACGTAGAGAACACATTGAACTTCTCACTTCATTGGCCCAGTTCAGACTCTCTTTCACAAGACCTATGGAATTGTTCTCCCACTTATCATTTATGGATTGTTGCTTCCTGTACCCCATTTATTTCCTGAACCCCTATAAATTAAAATATCTCTATTTTACCCTTTAGTCAATATTTAGTCAAACAATAATTTGAAATTCCCATTTCTGTCGCACCTCCCTCCTACTACCTTTTGCTCCTTCACTGTTCCCCTGCACACATCATATCCATTCTATATCGCGCCTCCCTTTACTCCTGCACCCCTACACCATGTGTTGAGGCAAGGTAGCATGCTGTGGCGCGAACGCAACATCACAGTTCCAAGCAAAGAAGACATTCAAAGTGGGTTCACGCATTCCAGACTCACCATTTCGAAACAATATTTTTCCCCAATGTCAGGTTTTGTCTAATGCATGTGAGCACTTCCACCCCAACATCATGAAGAAGAGAAGTAGAACTCTTGAATTGCACATGGAAAAAGAAAAAACAAGATTTTTTTTTGGAACAGATGTTCTGAAAGTGATTTCCAGATCCGAAAATATATTTTTGAAAAACTGATTACGAATTTCTTTTCGTATTCTGAAATGACTATTTCGAAAGTTGTTTTCAAATCCAAAACTACATTCTAAACTCAAAAATACATCCCAGAATACAAAAAAAATTCAAAATAGATGTTTTAAAAGTCATTTTCGAATCTGAAAATATATCATCATGGAACATCGTTTTGGAATTTGTTTTTTTTTTAATACAAAATACTGTTTCGGAAGGTATTTCCAAATTTAAACATATCTTCCAAAATAATCATTTCAAAAATCTTTTTCTTATATTTCGAATTGGATATTCTAGAAAGCCTTTTTGGAATTCGGAAATATCTTACTGAACATCCAATCTAAAAAATATTAAAATTAAGGAATAGTTGGGATTTTTATTATATTTTTAATGATGGATTAAGTTCAACCTTTTAGGGGTGTAGAAAGAAAAACAGTGAAGTTTAGGAAGAAACACCCTCATTTATGCACAACCTTCTTAGCAAGTTTTTCCTTCCCTCCTAGCTCACCCTCTGATAAAAGTACTAAGAGTTGCTTTCACTTTTCTCGATGAATTTATCTCTTGACTTAATTTTGAGGAATGAATTCCTTATAAATGACCAAAGTTTCACTTGCGCTTCTTTCTTTCAACATATAGTTTGCATAAAAAACATCCCCCTCGCTCTTCTTGTACAAGCATTTAAGTTCTCATTCAAGTTGTGTTATTAATTATACGTTACCAAATGCATCCCTATTCCACATCTTAAATTTCGTTTTCTTCAACAATACCATCTTCTATTTGAGAAATAAATTGCTAACGGCTCAGGTCAAAGGTTGAGCCGAGTTGGGCCAAACCGAAGTTTGAGCTGAGTCGATCCAGACTAAAGTTTAAGTTGAATCAACTTTGGTCAAAGGTTTAGATGAGATAGTTCTGAGTTAAGTTGACTGTAACCGAAGTTTGAGCCAGGACGGCTCAAGTTGAAGGTCGAGTTAAGTTTGCCTAGACATAGGGTTTAAACTAATCTACTATAGTTGAAGGTCGAGTTGAGTTAACATGGATTGAATCGGTTCGAATCAGCTGAGGTCGAATCTATTTAAGTTGTGTTGAGATCGAATCGATTCGAAATGACCTAGCTCAAAGTAGCTGAGATCGAGCTAAGTTAAGTTAGAATCAAAGGTGGAGTTGAGTTTGCATAAAATAGAAATTAAATTGCTTTATCCAAATAAGAGAATTGAAATGTAAGATATTTCAATTAATTCATCTAAACTAATTAAAAATGGGGACCTATTTCAAGTGGATCAAATTTTTCAACATAGAAACTAAATTGAGATAATAAAAATAAAGGGACCAAATCAATATTTTATTATTAAAATGGGGACCAAAGACATAATTTAACCTAAAATATTTATAATTGAAAATTGTGTTTTGATGCTGGGCCATTAAGAACATATAAATAAGTATTTATCCTTTTTGGTTTAAAAAATGTTGGAGCTACTTATGAAAGAGCTAGGAATATAATTTTCCATTATTTGATATAGCTGATTTTATGCAAGTGTATTGTTATTAAATCGAAAGCTATAGATTCTCATTTGATTAATATGAGAAAAGCTTTCAAGAGGATGATAAAGCATAATTTGAAAATGAACCCTTGAAAATATGTCTTTGGTATGTTTCTTAGATTTATTGTGCGTGAGAAAGGTATGTACATTGATACAGACAAAGCTAAAACTATATTTGATACGAAAGCCCAGTGAATAAGAAACAATTGCAATCATTGTTTGGGAAAATAAATTATCTGAGGAGATTTATATTGAATTTGATAGGTAAAACTCATGTATTTTCTCCATTGTTGGGATTAAAAAAAGAACATGATTTTAAATGGGAAAAAGAGCATGACGAAGCCTTCAAAAAAGTAAAGTAGGCATTGATACCAATGACTCGAGGAAAGCCCTTGAGGCGTTATTTTGGAATAAAAAAAAACTCTTGTTTGAAGTTGTTTATATAAATATAACTTATTCATAATCGTAAAGTTTTCTAACTTTATCCATTTTAATAAAACAAGTACAAAATTACACCATTAAAAAAAACTAATTTAAAGAATTTGTTAGAAAAGAGATTACCAAGATTAAGTGGAGGAAGTACTATTTCAAGTTTGCAAAAATGAAAGGGATATTCTGACAATGAAGACACATTTTTCTCTTTCAATAACTAAGTTTTTAAAAATGTTTAAAATAAATAATAAAAAATTTAGGATTAAAATTAGTATAAAATTATCAAATAAAATAATAATTTATTGAATACAGAATATATCTTATCCTACTTAGGTTCTAAAACAAGTTATAAAATAGAAAAATCTCTTTGTTCTAATTGATAACGGAAAATATTGGAAATTGCTAAAAATCTTTTTGTTCTAATTGATAATAGAAAATATTGGAAATTAAAATATTTCTCATTTTAAAGTAGTTTTAATAATATGAATGTCGTAATCAAATATAAAAATATTTTGTAAACTATTGTTACTTGTCGTAATATTATAAAATATAAGAACTTTGTTCTTGGTTATTGACAATGGACGATTTTGGAGAATAATATTATTTGGCCTGTTTTGAAAAGTTATAATCAATTTTGAATATTTAAATAAATTAATATGATTTCATTTAGAGTAATTTTTTGGAAAAATAATTTTTATTATATCTACCACTAGTATTTTAGCCTCATTATACAACAATTATTTAGAATCAAGATAAACTAAAAAAAGTAACTCACAGATATTGCCATGATTTGATAAGATAATCAAACATCAGAGGTTTAATATGACTATCACATATCAAGGAATAACTATTTGTTTGATAACGAGATAACTAATTTAAGTTTTAAGTAACATGTTAACATTATGTATCGTAGTTAGAAAGAAAGGTATGAGATGAATACTCTTTGAAATTTTAAAAGAAACTCAATAAAGGTATGTTAACATTATGTATCAATAATTTAAGACATTGTTACAGAACGTCTAATCAACTCAATAGGAGAAATCAAACTTTCAACATAATCAAACATATAGATCCAACGTAAGTTATCCCTCATCTTTTTGAACGTCACTGTCTTGTCTCTCAGATTATAAATTATTAGTTGCTCCACACGACGTTGAAATGAATTGTCAATAATCACAATATCTCGATCATTCTCAATCATGCACAAAGGTAGCAAATTGCTATGAAAAGAAAAATTTTGATCAGCTAAAACTCTCGTTACCTAATCAAACATATTTGGAGGTAATTGTATAGAGTTAACTCCAAGATCTTGAAAAGACGTATTCAGCAAGAGAGTCCAAGATCTTTGATTCCCAAACTCCTTCATCTGCCATATACTTAGATGTTTTGTCATGTGATTGTGAAGAAAAAGACTTAAACAACCACCCAAAACTCCAATAAGGGGTGCTTCATTGGAATGGAGGTGCTCATCAAAAAAGCAAAAATCCCTTATGATCACCCCATTAAGTTCGTGAGGAACCAACATTTGTGTATATGTTTCAGTCTCAAGATCAAGCGAAACAATCACCACTTTATCAAATGAAATATCACGGACATCAATGTCATTGTAATTATAATTTGGTAACCCTAACCAATTAAGAGTGTTATTTAGGTATATTCCATTACCTTCCACTATAGTAGGATTAGCAGGAAAATCTTGAATCTCTCTCCAACCACTCTCGTCATTCAAGTTCCAAATTAAGGATCTAAAAGGATGGTTGGAATTCAAATAGTTAACTATTGCAACCACTTTGTAGGCATGCCTTGAATTATCATAGCCATACCCTAACATAACAAAATTTATGTTATTAGGAAGTTCTGACATAGAATGCAAGTTTTCAAATACTACTTTAGTGGCAGGATTCCATAAGTGAAGAATGATTGGACCCGTTATGTTGCATATAGCTAAACATACCAAGCCATTGCATGAACCAAGAACCCGATACTTGTTCCTTTGAGGAAAAGATTGATACATAATATCAATAGGAAAGAATGGTGTTGAATCTTCAAGAGAACTAGCATAGAAGGATGTTGAATGTTCAAACAAAGAACGGATAGGTGAAGGAACGAAAAAGCATGAAGTTCTGCTTTCATTGAAGTAACTTAACAAGAAATTGATGCTTTTGCGTGAGTTCATGAAATGTGGATCCAAGATGAGAGATTGAAAGTATTTGCTCACACACATGAATCGCAAAAGAGATTTTACTGGAAGCCTCGACAAAATTTCCATTACCATATCTTTACACCACACCTCTTCGCACATCATATTTCCCTGCTTTTATTTTATTCTGAAAGTCAAAAATATCAGAACATTACACATAATCTATGGAGTAAAAATCTTGTTTTAATAAAAATTTTGAATATTTTTTATTTGATGTGAATATTTTAATAAAATATTTATTTAGCAAAATTTTTCAACTTTGTTTCCGTTATCAAAATCTTAATTTTTGGGAAAAAATATATATCTGTCTACCACTATCTTAGTCTTATTTCTTGAAAATTTATGTTTATTTCCTATAATGAAAATTAAAATGTTAATAAGAAAATATTTTTAATATATAATTATCACCTTGATAGACATATAAGCAATATTTAGGCTCAATATAATTTGGGATGTGATAAATGAGAAATGAGAGCAAAAATAATGAGTTTGTTTCTAACCTTTTTTTTTTTAAGAACAAAGAGAAAATATATGAGAGTAAGAAATGATTACCATAGTAAGAAATTATTACAATTTGTGAAGAACTAAAAAGATAACGAGAAAGAAAATAAAAATTATCTTAAACAATATTTGGCTTAATTACTCTTTTGATTCATGTTTTAGTTTAAAAATGTTAAATTGATCCTCCAGTTTTTAGTTTTACTTTGATCCCAATTATTGAAAAATTGATACAATTTGATCTTTTACTATAAATTCTTTTGCTTTGTTGGTGTAATTAACATTGTTGTAGGATCAATTTTTGAGAAAAAGAAGAATTAAACAAAATTAAACCTAAGTATTTTTATTCTTTATTATATTTAATTTTATGTTTTATTATCTATTAACACTAAATTTTGTGCTTTATAAAATAAATGGAAAAATACACAATTTAATTTTCATCAATTTTTAAAATATACTACTTACAATTTAATAAATTTAAAATATATATTTATATATATATTATAAATTAAAAAAAATTAAATTTTGGGGGGGCCGGACACCTCCCTGCCATTAAAATCCGCCACTGTGAGTAAGAAACTATTCTATGAACTAACTTTCTCCACAAAAATCTTGTTCATAATGCTTCTCACCTTTCAAACAATAATCATATATATAATCACATAATAATTGTATAATAATTATAGAAATCAAACAATTAAAAAAAAAAGTATACATAGAATATTCTTACCTTTTACTTCAACTCCACATTTCTCCTCAATTGTGTAGTATGTGAGGTGAAACTTCTTATATATAGATAATCAAGACCCTGACTCTCAATCAGTGTCAAAACAAATATCTAAGATATTTTGTCTAATCAGATATTGTTATAACAAATTATATCATATCAAAATCTAATTTAATCATTTATATCTTTTTTCTCAGACAACTTTCTGTAACTACTTTGTTATTACCTTTTCAATGAAACAATGTTATTTTCATTCAATTGAAATAATCTTATTATATATAGTATTAAAATACACTTTCTATTTATAAACACAATTGAATAAATCTTAACTAAAAAATAATCACCAAATAATTCTCATGTTTTCCCTTAACTAAAAAATAATCACCAAATATTCTCATGTTTTTCCTTATAAATTTATTTATTTATGGTTGTTTTTCAAAAGCGTTATTATGTTAATAAAAATGCCAAAATAGGTAGAGTTGATTAACTAACTACCCCTTCATCAAAAAAATTTTGACCATGGAAGATATGTATAAAGAGGTCAAACTAAACAATATTTTTTTCTTATTGTATTTATTTGTAAAAAAAGTAAAAATAAATGTTAACTTATTACGTAATCGGATTATCAGTTTAAACAATAAATTATTATGACAATTAAAATTTTACTTTTTTTATATTATATATATATATATATATATATATATATATATATATATATATATATATATATATATATATATAAGTATATTTAACCTATTCATATATTTTGATAAATAATTTCACGCAAGTAATTTTACAAACTTTCCCATCAAAAAATGGTTGTCAATTATATAGAGTTGATCAAGATGACACTCTGTCATTCAGGAGTAGAAATAGGTTAGTTTAAATAGGAAAATTATTAAGTATAACTTTCTGTATTTTATTATTATGTAACATAATTTATAACAGGAAACACAAAATTAAGATTTTATCTTTGAAACCCAACATCATTCAGGTAATTATTCAGTTTAAAACTATCATTTAACTATCGCACGAGTAATAAGGAAACAACTGTGAAGCTTCATAGAACTGAAGATATTTTTTTCTTTTTTATAATATAATTCCATTATTATTATTATTATTATTATATATATATATATATATATATATATATATATATATATTCTTTACCGACGACAAAAAGTGTAACATACAAGCACATATAATAATAATAATAATAATTATTATTATTATTATTATTATTATTATATACTAGTGTACACAGGCGCTGTCGCGTCTGTGTGTACGTATATTTTTTTAAATATAAATGATAGTATATTAGTAGATGATAATAGTGTAATGTTATTAAGTTAATATATAAAATAAATTTATATTTATTAAAAATAAAGTGAAATGAATAGAAAAATTAATTGTTAATGAATAAAAAAAAGAAAAAAAGAAAAAATGTTTTATAGAAAATAGGTAAAAATAACCGTTAATTTTTAAAAATTTAATAAATAATTATATTGTAAATGGTAGAATTGACATTATGAGATGTGGATAAAAAAAAAAGGAATTTCTTTATATATTGTTATAGATTTGTTTATCTTATTAGTTTATTGATAAAAATTTTAGCTTAAAATTTTGTAATATATATATATATATATATATATATATATATATATATATAAAAAAAAAGATTTTTTAATATATTATAAGTAAATTTTTTTAAATAAATTAATTATATAAAATGAAATAAATTTAAATAGAAGTAGAGATACTTTTGGTTAAAATGGTATTGTCTCAAATTATCCTCTCAAATTTGGTGCCAATACACATAATTATCGCATTCACTCACTCTTCTATCAATTCAAAAAACCATATTTTTCACCTCATAATTTATCTTCGCGTTTACTTAAAAAAAAGACTACCTTAAATGAACAGAGCATAAGGTCCAAATGTGTTGTACGGATGAAAAAAAAAATCACATTTGATGGAATAGCACATTCCTCATCAAGAACAACATCGGAGAGAATCCCAACATAAACTTAAGTAGGCACTTAAGAAGACCGAATCCGAAGCACAAGACTAATCAAAGAAAAGAAAGAACCACCGTTCCCAGGGCAGAATAGCAAGAACAAGTACCCAAAGTGCCAATTTACATCTTCTCCCTTCAAAGATGATATTTCAATAAGATTTTCAAGATGAACAGGGTGGATTGATCAAGGAATATTAGTGTGGTTCTTCAGAAAAAGGTTCCAATTTTCTACTATGCATCACTTTGATGGGGAAAACAACAACAAACAATATACCAGAGAATGCAGCGGATATAATTTCCCCTAACTTGCAAGAATCTATGAGGAGCAATAATCAAAGAGCAGCAATAATAAATCACCAAAAGCACAAA
>Ga0214543_1006418_pt1:2500-7500 | contig 20905 bp, 18 predicted proteins | sample CNSS2metaG_FD_160094 | JGI IMG/M metagenome (GOLD analysis project Ga0214543, IMG submission 160094) | Root nodule microbial communities from cowpea collected in UCLA plant growth center, Los Angeles, California, USA - CNSS2 | ecosystem: Host-associated > Plants > Roots > Nodule...
ATGAGTTATCATAAGTTCAAAGTCATTAGGAATAGGATTTGAGTATTCTTGTGAGTTGATTTTGATATGAAATTGGAATTGAGATGTTTATGCATGCATGAGAATGAAGTGAATGAAATCTAGTATTGACATTTGTAAATACTCTATGTTAAATTTGTATTGCACACCAATTGTTTAATAAAATTACAAAAAAGAGTTCATATTATTTTTGTGAACTTTTTGTTGTCTAATTGAGTTTTGAATTGCAAGTCTTGACATGTGTTGCATAAGTCCATGTGGAGAGAACAATATATTTATTACTTGCTATGTATGACCGGTGCAATTGCTATTTTTCACTAATAATTGTCCGCTTTGGAGCATGGAGTTCCGTCACAGTTTTGTCCTTAAAAGGCACCTTAAGGGTAGAGGGAGTAAGGAGTATTTAAACTGCGTAAGGAGTTGTTGTCCTCACAGACAACACCAATGTTTCGACCCGACCTAAGTCCGTTTGGCAGCATCATTAGGAACAACCACCACATTCTTGAGGCATTGTCCGCTTTGGAGCGTGGAGCTTCGTCATAATTCTGTATTGAAAAGGCGCTTAAGGGTAAGGGAGGAAAGAGTATTTAAACTGCGCGGGGAGTTGTCATCCCCATAGACGGTGCCAATGTTCCAATCCAAAATCCTGCTGACAACATCGTTAGGAACAACTACCGCGTACCCGAGGTATTGTCCACTTTTGAAGCGTGGAGCTCCATCATGGTTTTGTCCTTAAAAGGCGCCTCTAAGGGTGGAGGGAGGAAGGAATACTTAAACTCCTAAAGTATTTAAATTGCGCTTGACCTCGACTTCTAAGCGATGTGATGGTGAGTGTCAATGTTCTAACTGTTGACATGAGAAGCCAAGGTGGTTTTCTTCTTGAAGATTTGATGAAGATTGAGTGAAGCTCTATTGAACTATCTTGAAGCCATTACCATTGGAATGAAGTCTACATTGATGAAGGAAAGGAGATTTGATGATACTCATGTTGGTCTTAGGTGTGTCTTTTAATCTGTTGAATGGTTTTTTAACAAGTTAAAAGGTTGGCTACAGTAGTCTTAACAGGTTTGTGGTAGGTTGGGTTGTGCTACCACTAAGGTTTGATCTTTCTCAAGCTTTGTGTGTGTGCATGGTGGTTTTCCAGGTCTACAAGAGGATTTTTACTGTGCTGGTGTGATTCTTGTGTGATTCAAGAGTCTTTTGTGGTGTTTTTGCATATTTTAAAAATGTAAGGGTGAATACTTTGTAAATCTTTTGAACTATTTGAAATGGCTGAAAACAAGTTACCCTTTGCTAAAGGTGCCTCAATTCATAGACCCCATATGTTTAGTGGCATTAATTACCAATTTTGAAAAATTAGGATGAAAATCTTTATTGAATCAATAGATCGAGGGATATGGGATGCAATCACAAATGGACCATATACTCTTAAGCATACTGTTGAAAATGTGCAGGTTGATAAGGCATGGACTCAATGGACTGAGGAAGAAAGGAGGAGAGCCCAATATGATTGCAATGCAAAGAATATCCTCACTTCATCTCTCAACATGGATGAGTTTTTTCATGTTTCACAATGCAAGGGTGCCAAGGAAATGTGGAAGGTTCTTGAAGTGACTCATGAAGGAACTAATGATGTTAAGAGAGCAAGGAAGCATGCCTTGATTTAAGAGTATGAGCTATTCAAGATGAAACAAGGAGAATCTATAGCGGATATGTAAAAGAGATTCACTCACATAGTCAACCATCTCATAGGTTTGGGTAAAGAATTTGACAAAGAAAACTTAAACATCAAGGTGCTGAAATGTCTTGATAGATCTTGGCAAGCAAAGGTCACGACTATCTCAGAAACAAGAGATCTATCCACTTTGACTTCAGCTGCATTGTTTGGCAAGCTTAGGGAGCATGAGATTGAGATACAAAGGCTTAATAAGCTTGAGTCAAGTGAGAAAAAGGTAAGGAACATAGCTTTGAAGACTAGCACCAAGAAGAATGAGGAACCCGAGGATGAGGTGGCTAAATTAAGTGAAAGTGAGAACTTGAATCTCCTTGTCAAGAAGTTTGGTAAGTATCTCAAAAGGAAAGGTATCAAAGTTAATCCCAAGAGGTATACTTCCAAACACAATGAACCAAACTCTTCAAATTTTACATGTTATAACTGTGGAAAACAAGGACATATCAAAATTGAACGTTCAAATGCTAACAAAGAAAAGGAGAAGAGTGTTGATAGCAAAAAGGAGAAGAAGCCAAAGGAGAAACGTGCATAGATTGCATGGGAGGACAATGATGATTCAACAAAAGTAGATCCTCACAAGATGAGAGTGAAGAAGCCAACTTGTGCCTCATGGCTGGTTATGAGTCATCCTCCTCAAGCCAAGTAAGTTCTCTAGACATAAATGACTATAATCAATTGTTGAATGATTATGAAGAGTTGCATAATGAAGCAAACAAGATTTCTGCATTAAAAAATCGGTTGAAAGGCTTAAACAACTGGCTGGAAAACAAAGTTAATCAACTAGAAAAAGAAACAACTGATTTTTGAACATTTAGAAATTATTTACAGTAATTCAACCGACTGTTTTAGAAATCAACCGGCTGAAAAACCCTGTGAAAACTGCACAATTTTAAAAAATCAAGTGAAATACCTTATAAAGACCTGTGCAAGGTTCACAAGAGGGGAAGCAAACTTAGAGGTTGTTCTTGGTTCTCAAAACTGTGTGTTTGGAAAAGCTGGACTTGGTTACAATCCTTCTTTTCAAAAGAAAACCAAGAAGTTCTCTAGTTTCTTTTCAAAAAGTATGCCAAGTGACATGCCATTCATTTCATGCAACTACTGTATGCAAAGAGGTCATGTTATTAAGAACTGTCATGCTAGAAAATATGATGTTCCTAAAGGGATTATGAAATAGATCCCAAAAGGATCTAGAAAGGCATAACCATGATGGACCTAACCTATCAAAGGGTACCAAGTAATCCAAATTTATTTTGTAGGTCATAAAAGGTGATAAGAATGATTTGTGGTACCTTGATAGTGGTTGTTCGACACATATGACAGAAGATTAGACCAAATTTGCAAAGTTAGAGTTGAAGGAGGAAAGGTTTGTAACCGATGGAGACAACAACAAAGGAAGAATCCTTGGAAATGGAGTCATAGGCAATGGATCCTCTTTCAACATCAAGAATGTGTTGCTGGTAGATGGACTCAAACACAATTTGATAAGTATAAGTCAACTATGTGATAAAGGCTTTAAAGTCATGTTTGAACCAAATAGTTGTTTGATATATGATGCATGTGGTAGTATTTTTTTGATAGGCAAAAGAGTCAATAACATATACCTACTTGATCTACACCATGCATCATTTAGCATCCATTGTTTGCTTACAAAAGAGGATGACATTTGGTTATGGCATAAAAGACTTTGTCACATACACATGCAACATTTCAATCGGCTAAATAGAAAATAGTTGGTTGAAGGACTACCGAAACTCAAGTTTGAGAAGGATAGAGTGTGTGAAGCATTTCAAAAAGGAAAATAGACCAAGGTCTCTTTTAAATCCAAAAATGTTGTTTCAACTGAAAGACCTTTAGAGAAGCTTCACATGGATCTATTTGGTCCATCTCGAACCATGAGCCTTAGTGACAATCTTTATGCATTAGTCATTGTTGATGATTTCTCTAGGTACACATGGACTTTGTTCTTAGCTTCCAAAAATGAAACTTTTCATGCCTTTAAAAGACTTGCCAAAATGCTTGAAAATGAAAAGAGTTCCAAGATAGTGTCTATTCGAAGTGACCATGGTGGGGAATTCCAAAATGAAAGATTTGAACACTTTTGTGAAAAGCATGGCATTAACCATAATTTTTCTGTACCAAGAACCCCACAACCAAATGGTGTTGTTGAATGAAAACTCACTACCTAAGTATTTTTGGGTTGATGTAGTCAACACTGCTTGCTATGTTTTAAATAGAGTGTCGATTAGGCCAATTTTGAAGAAAACCCCCTATGAGCTTTTCCAAGGGAGGAGGCCTGTTTTAAGTCACCTAAAAGTATTTGGATGCAAGTGCTTCATCTTAAATAATGGCAAAGAAAGTCTTGGCAAACTTGATGCAAAAGCGGATGAAGGTGTTTTTCTAGGCTATGCTACACAAAGTCATGCATATAGAGTCTATAATAAGAGATTGATGACTATTGAAGAGTCTATGCATGTTGTATTTGATGAAACTAACCCAAAGTTGCAAGATCAAGTGTCAAAGAATACAAATGAGGAAGATCTATTGCAGGAGCAGATTTTTGCTACAGGAAATCAATCGACTGAAAAGGAAAAACAATCGACTGAAAAAGCTGCAAACAACAACTTGCCCAAGGATTGGATCTAGCCTAGAGGTTTATCAAAGGACAACATCATAGGTGATATCAAACAAGGAGTATATACTAGACGTAGGATTGTATTTCGTGAACATGTTGCTTTTGTATCTCAAATTGAACCTAAGAATGTGAATAATGCTTTGAATGATAGTAATTGGATTGTTGCTATGCAAGACGAACTCAATCAATTCACAAGAAATGATGTGTGGTTTCTAGTGCCTAAAATTGATGATATGAATATAATTGGAACCAAATGGGTTTTTAGAAACAAAATGGATGAAAATGGTAATATAGTAAGAAACAAAGCTAGACTAGTTGCTAAAGGTTATAATCAAGAAGAAGGCATTGATTTTGGGGAAACTTATGCACCTGTAGCTAGCCTAAAATCTGTGAGATTACTCTTGGCATATGCTTGCATGTGTAACTTTAAATTGCATCAAATGGATGTGAAAAGTGCATTCTTGAATGGTTTCCTAAATGAAAAAGTGTATGTATCACAACCTCCTGAATTTGAGGATCATCTCTATCCTAACCATGTTTTCAAATTGAAAAAGGCTTTATATGGTTTAAAACAAGCACCAAGACAATGATATGAAAGGCTAAGCAATTTTCTCTTAC
>Ga0214543_1006418_pt1:12500-20905 | contig 20905 bp, 18 predicted proteins | sample CNSS2metaG_FD_160094 | JGI IMG/M metagenome (GOLD analysis project Ga0214543, IMG submission 160094) | Root nodule microbial communities from cowpea collected in UCLA plant growth center, Los Angeles, California, USA - CNSS2 | ecosystem: Host-associated > Plants > Roots > Nodule...
ATCGGTTAAAGTAAATAATGAAAAGGATACAAGGTATATACAATGTAGAACCCAAACAATTCAATTCTCAAACATCTAGCCACCAACTGACAGAGACTGCAAGAGGTAAGTGCTACTTGAATGTTTGAATGTTTGAGGTGAACCTGATGTTGTTGTGTTGTGCCTGAGAATGAATACAATGTAGACGTATATTGAGCTTGCGTGTTATTCATTTGATTCATTGAATCTGTTGTGTACGTTACTACATTATTGTTGCTTGAATCCTCCATCATCCCCTCGATTGAATCCTCACGCCACTCTATTCTCCTCCGCCGCACCCAACATGAACACCAAACCAACAACCCAGAAACAACCCGTCATCTCCAACATTACGCCATCTGCTTTTGTTTTCATCAACCTTCATCTTTATTGCTCACCTGCATAAAATCCAAAGAAAGAAACAAAGACCCAACACAACCATCCTCTCCATTTTACCATCATTTTTAACCCAACAAATTTTCATCAATTGTGCATAATCATCCCAAAATTTTCAATCGATCCATGCCCTCAACTAACCAATCAAAAACCATCTCTCACCAACAGATGACCAAACAGACGCCTCTTTCTCCTCTAAACAGAACCTCAACTCCATCTTCACTTGCACAAGCTTTTCTATCCACCCTTCTACCTATACCGTCATTCACTATCCTCCATTGTTAGCCACCGCTCCAACGTTTTCATAACACACCAAACTCTCGTCGCTTCTGGTTGCCAGTGATGCTGTCGCCAACGACTTTGGCAGATTGGGAAGTATTCAAAGTCGTGACCTTGGGGCTTGAAGGGGTGGCTCGCATTCGTGGGAAGATGAAAACGAAGGAGCACTCACAAAAAGGAAAAAACGAGGTCGAAACAGTAACAAGAGCGTCGACAGCTCCGTCGACGGTGGTCGTCATCGTCGCTGGCATTTAAGGTTGAGCAGACACGCGTCCTAGGGGCTAAAGCGGTGTGGTGAGCGACGATGGGGCTCTGAGATCTGGCCTATCTCACGCGCGTTGGAGAAAAAGGAAGAAAGAGATGTGTCGCCGGTGAGTAGTGGTCGACATCGTTGCCGACGTCCCTGGCCCGCCGGAATGGGTGCAGCGTGGATGGGTGTTGTGTTGTTCATGCCTGATGTGAAAGAGGGGGCCTGCCATGATGAAGGGGATAAGTTTAAGCTCTAATTAGGGTTTTCTGAAAAAGAAAGAAAAAGGCTTCAGGCATTGGAGCCTCCATTACCACATGCACCCCTATTTTCTATCTCATACACCTTCATGTTTATCATTTATTTTCTTCGTGCACCTCCCTTTATGACAATCCTGCACCCCCGCCTTGTTTTTTGCTTGATGGGCTTTTACTGCATTATTCACTTCCTCGCGCACCTCCACAATTACTAATCCTGCACCCCTGCACACACAACTCATTTACTTCGTACACCTCCCACATGTGGTACTTCTGCACTCCCATATCTTTGTCTATTATTTTTGGGCCTGTTATATTTACTTTGTGCACCCCCACTAATCACTTATGTACTCCCCTATTTTGCTTTCCACTTTTGTCTTTCTCAAACAATTTCATCCTTTTATTTATTTATTTTTTATTTATTATTTTTCTAAAAAAAACAAAAATACTTGAAAATCATAAAAATTACAAAAATAGAAAAAAATCTAAAAATGACAAAATATTCTCTTCCAATTTATTGTGTCTATCCGGTCGTCTGCACCGTGTGACACTCATTTTAAAAAACATAAAAAAAGTTTTCTTTCTCTTTAGTGTCTGTCCGACCGCTCGAGTCGTGTGACACATATTTTCAAGTAAAATACCAAAAAAATAAAAAAATATCAATATTTTCAAACAACAAGCTTCTTAACAACTACGTGATCCTTGATTCTCCACTGTGAGATACATAGGAGCAAGGCCAGTCCTTGTAAGGTTCACCTCCAAAAAAATTATTTCCCAAATCGTTTTTCTAAAGAACTACGTTACCCTGATTTCTAATTTTGAATGAGAATATGTAGGACCAAGGTCAATCCTTGTCGGGCCTAAAAAATAAAAAAATATTTTTGTTTCTTTTTAGCATTTTTGTCTTATTATTTTTGGGGAAAATTAACATTTTAAAAACCACATCGACTTTGCATTTTAATTAAAGGTACCGCCCTCGGGCGGACACTGTAGGGTGCTAACACCTTCCCTATGTAACGTCCTAGCCGGAAATTACTTATTCAAAAAATAAGAATATAAATAAACTCACAACCTCATTTATTTATCATCGGTTCCCAAAAACGCGGGAAAATTTAAATTTAGAAATCCAACGCGCCATTACAAAATAAAGAAAGTGGGTCACATCGTTCATAATACCAACAAAAGTGTCTAAAATTTTTTACAATTTATTCCATAGTGCAACATAGTAATAAGAAATAAAATCCCAAAGATATTCCCACTTCGTCTCAAGCATCTGCCTGCTCACCTGCATCAACATCTGCTCTCATGTAACAAGTTACATGATCATCGCCACACACACACAGATAGGGTGAGCTCATTTAAATAAAATCAACAATATAATATCAAATATCATATTAACAAATATAAACCCGGGTTGGTACCCTTTCCCCTTTTTCTTTTACTACTTCACTTACAACATTTGCCTTCAGACATCTATCACTTCTATACCCTTTAAGTGAGAACCATGATCGATCTTCGCTGCACGAGTGTCACCTCGCCCCTCCGACTACAGGCCACCACCTGATAGTCCACACGTGGGAATACCTTTGCCACAACATCTCACCATGACACCAAGTGAAGCTCCCCGAAACAAACATAAAGTTTGTAGCTGTTCCAGACTACCAAAACTCTATTAGTATACTCTGAAGAGGGCAATCATCCGAACCTTGCCGTACGAGCCACAACTCGCACACTCCACTGAACTTCCTAAACCACCAGGCTACAACCTATAGTGGTCACGTGTTATTCCAATACGGGTTACACTCGTAACTGGACCCCCAACCAAAGCCTCGCATCATGTACCTCACCTAAAGCTGTGTAGAAACCTTTCCTTGCGCACTATCACGAAACCAAAACCGCCTGGTGCGCATCACACGCCGCTAGGCGGAACTTAGCTCCAGACCGCCTAACGGGCATCACACACCGCCAAGCGCCACGCGCTCGCAGTACACTGACAGTACCACCACCGCCTGGCGGCTATCACCACGCCGCCAGGCGCCCTGCTCCCGCTGTGACCACTGTCACTGATTTAAATCTCGTCCGCCTAGCGGCTCACTCACGCCGCAGGCGCTATACCAGTGGCACACTGCTACTGGTATCTTGGCACTTATACAGATCACAATGGACCTCCAATCATACAGCACACCAAGCTATAAAATAATTATGACACACTAACCACAGTTCTATCCTCAGCAACGCATACACACCTTTCTAATTATGTAAGTTTTAATCACCAAGATTGCACACACTTCTCAAAATTTACCAACCATGTAGCAGAATATCTACCATACTCAATAAGCAAATTGTCATGTATCCCCACATGTTACTAAAGCAAATTGTCTCAAATGGTTCTTTTTCCCCTTGGCTTGCTTGTTTCTCCTTCTTTTGTTTTCCAAGTGTTATCCTCCCATTTTCTGTTCCTCTTCTATTGTGCTAGGAAGTTCTCTCCCTTTCAAACGACTCTCTCCCTTTTTTCTGTTGGTGCTCTCATTTTTGAATGAAAAGTCACTTCCTGCTGCCATCTAGCCATAGCCATAGCTGCATTGCTACTGCCTGTCATGGTTTCTGCTGTGATAAGCCAATACCCAAAATTTCTATTTTTGTGCTAAGACGCGGAGTTGGGATAAAATATGAAGATTTGAATGTTTCCCTTGCATGGAGAGGGAACTGTCAGCAGAGTACTTACGTTATCTTGCAATTTCCACCTTTTTCCAAGACCCCCAAAAGCAAAGAAGACACAAAATTTGAACGTTTTTTATTGCGCAAAAAGGGAAAGAACCACTGGCCAAATTAATTGGCTCTCATTTCATTTTTTTTATTTTATTTTTTTATATACATTTTTATATATATTTTTTAAGAGAATAAAATAAGATGACGCAAAAAAATAAATAAATAAATAATGATAATAATAATAAAATAAAATACAAAAGGATAAGATAAATAAAGTAAAAAATTAATAAAATAAAAATAAAACAAGATAAATAAATAAATAAAATAAAGCAAGATAATATTAAAGAAAAAATAAGATAAAAAGTAAAAAAGAAATATATATATTTATACTCACTTAAATATTCACTTTTTGTATTTTTTTTTAATTATTTTAAATTAAAATTTTTATTTCATATCCGGACGAAATTTGGTGTTGACAACATGCATCTTGCACTAACAACCATAACATATGTTGCCCTCATCCAAAAAAAAAACTTTCGGATAGAAGCCCTTTTTCATTCATCTGCATGGTTAACGAATCCTTCCCTTTCAAAAACACAAAAAGATCAACATACATTCATGTTTCCTCCTTCAAATTACTAAATCCTTATCAATCAACTTTTTCTAGCATATTGGGGTTTCGACGCCCTAATCATTGCACCAAGGTTTTGACACCTTGTTTTCTTTAGCATATCGGGGTTACAACACCCAATTCCCTGCACCAAGGTTTGGACACCTTGTTTTTCTCCTATATATCGGGGTTTCGACACCCTAATCACTACACCAAGGATTTGACACCTATTTTTCTTCTGCATATCGGGGTTACGACACCCTGATCCATGCACCAAGGTTTGGACACCTTATTTTCTCCTGCATATCGGGGTTTCAACACTCTAATCACTGCACCAAGGTTTTGACACCTTATTCCTCTTGCACATCGAGATTACGACACCCAGATCCCTGCACCAAGGTTTCAACACCTTGTTTCTCTTGCATATCTGGGTTACGACACCCTGATCCTTGTACCAAGGTTTTGACACCTTGTTTCTCTTGCATATCGGGGTCACGACACCCTGATCCCTGCACCATGATTTCTATATCTTGTTTTCTCCTACATATAGGGGTCACGACACCTTGATCCCTGCACCATGATTTCTACACCTTGTTTTCTCCTACATATCAAGGTTACGACACCTTGATACTTGCATCATGATTTCTACACCTTGTTTTCTTGTTCAAGTCAAGGTTTTTACACCTTGTTTTCTCCTCTTTAAGTCAAGGTTTCAACACCTTGCTAGTGTTTCGACACCTTGTTTCTCTTTTTTAAAAACATGTTTACCAATGTCTGAACACCTTGTCACTTCTCTCTTGCAATCATTACTTTCTTTTCAAAAACTTCATTTCAAAATACTTCGAATTTCATCCTATGTTCTCCATAACAATAAGTTTCATGATTGGAAAAAGGACATAGCGTGAAAAAACAAAATTCAAAAAGGTAGAGCATAACAACTTTTTCATCATGCATTCATGCATTTGAGGATCTTGATCTCTACAATAATGTTTTGATTCCTTGTGCTTAAAAATAAGAAAACATGCTTTCTATCATTCATAACCATTTGCATGTCATATCATCATGTTGTGTGTTGACACTCGATTCAAAAAGCAAAAGAATCTTAACATCATGACACTAGTGAGAATTTTCATGCATCATACTTCTTCAACCATTGTTTGTTCTGAAGGAATCAATTTACCAAAATCATCTTCTTGACATTTCTCAAATTGATGGCCATCTTCATTCATATGAAAGATTGATATATCCTCCAAGCTTAGTTTCGTACTTGCCATAAATCCAGCTTTGACTGGCCTCAAAGCTGTGTTTTATCTAGCCTAAGTTTAGTTTTGTCTGGCCTATCAAGCCTAGTTTCGCACTGCCCCATCAAGCCCAGTTTCGCACTAGCCCACCAAGCCTAGTTTCGCACTAGCCCAACCAATCCTAGTTTCGCACTGGCCCACCAAGCCTAGTTTAGACTAGCCTAAGCCCAGTTTCGTACTGGCCCACAAGCCCAGTTTCACGCTGACCCATCAAGCCTAGTTTTGCATTGGCCCAACCAAGCCCAGTTATGTATTGGCCCCCCTTAAGCTCATCTCACTGAGCCCACAAGCCCAGTTTCACGCTGGCCCATCAAGCCTAGCTCATCTGGCTTCCTAAACCCGACCTTTTTGAAAAAAAATGACCTAAAAAATGAAAATGCAAAAAAAAAATCCTTTCAAAATATTTCACCACTATCATGCACTTTCATCGTATCACATCATACATCATAAAAATCAATGAGAGTCATTCATAAAAAATCGTTCAAAAAGAGAAAATTTGAAAAAATTCAATCACTACAATGTTTTGCACAAGTTTCACCAACGTTAAGCATTCACGTGATATTTGCCAACACATGAAAATCATCTTCGGGTTCTCCTTTCGGACAACGACCCTCTCCAATAGAATGGTCATTGATTTTCTTATGTTTACATCAAGGCCCTCTCCAATGGAATGGTCATTGATTTTCTTATGTTTACATCAAGGCCCTCTCCAATGGAATGGTCATTGATTTTCTTATGTTCACATTAAGGCCCTCTCCAATGGAATGGTACTTGATTTTCTTATGTTCACATCAAGGCCCTTTCCAATGGAATGGTCATTGATTTTCTTATGTTCACATCAAGGCCATCTCCAATGGAATGGTCATTGATTTTCTTATGTTCACATCAAGGCCCTCTCCAATGAAATGGTTATTGATTTTCTTATGTTTACATCAACGCCCTCTGCAATGGAATGGTCATTGATTTTCTTATATTTACATCAAGGCCTTCTCCAATGGAATGGTAATTGATTTTCTTATGTTTACATCAAGGCCCTATCCAATGGAATGGTCAATGATTTTCTTATGTTTACATCAAGGCCCTCTCCAATGGAATGGTCATTGATTTTCTTATGTTTACATCAAGGCCCTTTCCAATGGCATGATCATTGAGTTTCTTATGTTTACATCAAGGTCCTCTCCAATGGAATAGTCATTGATTTTCTTTTTTTACAACAAGACCCTCTACAATGGAATGGGCAGTGATTTCTTTCTTCCATTCTAGATAAGACCTTTTTCTTATGAATGGTTGATTCCATTTTTACTTTCAGGATCTTGACCCTCTTCATAGAATTGGTCATCACATCCCTTTAAATAAGTTTTTAGTCAACCCTCCCTTGTTCAAAACCCAGACAAAGTCAAATTTACTTATCTTTTACTGTGATACTATGAAAAGTCAAATTTTCATATTATTAGTAAAATCTAAGTAAAGAGGGGCAACTGTCAACACCCAATTTTGTTCGAGTAAAAAATAATTTTGTTTTCAAAAAATAATTAGGAAGAGGAGGAAATAAAATAAAAACAAAACAAACCAAAAGAGCAGTGAACATTGATTTAAGTATGAATATATTCCTACTTTATATTCATCTCATTTTAAATTTAGTTTAATCTTGTTTTATTTTATTTAATCTCGGTTTCTTTATCTTGTTTATTTTATTTTAATTTTTAATTTTTGTTTTTAATTTTAATTTTTAATATTGATTTTAATCATATTTTGTTTACTATTTTTATTTTATTTTGTTTTATTCCTTTTTCAAAAAAATATGTATATAAAAAAAATGAAATGAAAAAATGAAAAAAAAAGAGAAGAACAAGAGGTTAACGTAAGGTCTCTGATAATTAGGGGTGATAGCTAGCTGGCCATGGTCATGATGGCTGAAGAAGGAAAGAGCAGGAAGTAGCATCTGCTTCCAGCCTTATCCCACGTCTCGAGGTGGGAAAGGAATAGAATAGAGGCACAACAAATATCATCAGAGTCCCTTCATTCAGGAGAGCCTTCACCTTCTTCACTCATGGGGGCTTTTTCTAATTTTGTTCTCTACAAAACAAAAAACAACACCTTCATCCTCAGGATTCCAACCAAAATACCATAACCCATTGTTGCCCCTTGATTCACTCAACAGATTCACCTCCTCCTAATCCCTCTATTATCACTTTCATCTTGAACCTGCACAAAACCACCATAACAGATCCATACCGTCATCCTTCACCCTCCATTCCTTTCACCATCATCTTCACTATCATCCACCACTTCTAACATCTGCCATAATCACACATGTTCAACACATAATAGTAAAGCAGAGGAGAACGAAAAATTGTCGATGGCAATGCCGCCAGCGAGTCAGAGCTCGAAAAGGCTAAGTGATGTCGACTCCAATCACAGCGTGACGGTAAGCCTCGGTGGCTGATGAAGGATTATCTTTTTTCTTTTTAAGATTATTGAATATGGTGTGAGTTGATTAAGAAAGCTAAGTGAAATCCCCACTGGACATTAAGATAGCAAGCTATCTAGATGTGAAGGTTCCTTTCACAAAGCTCAAGAGAAGAAGA